>Ga0247779_1000446_pt1 | contig 26532 bp, 23 predicted proteins | sample UWRJL221509R5_FD_179925 | JGI IMG/M metagenome (GOLD analysis project Ga0247779, IMG submission 179925) | Plant litter microbial communities from Arlington Agricultural Research Station in Wisconsin, United States - UWRJ-L221-509R-5 | ecosystem: Environmental > Terrestrial > Plant litter >... | reverse complement strand
GTGGAAATAGAAAAGGTGCTTGGCGTGGAGTAGGAAAAGTTGATATAGATCTGGCCGCAAGGTGTACGACCTGTATGCCTATCAACAGTGGTAAAGTTGGCACCCCAAAGAGCTTCAAACAGATGTATATACTCACTTGGCACTGGTAATACAGTGAAGGACAAAACCATTCAAATGTTTTTTGAATTTGGACTGTTACTTGAATAACTCAGGACTAGCTGATCCAAACTTGTTGAAGTTTTTAATCAAGGTAGATTAAGATGTGATAAACAAGGTAAAATTTATTTTATTATATAATATTATTTTATTCCCATGCTATTAATATTCTACTGGTACAAGTACATTTGAACGGTTTTGTCCTTTCTATATTATAATATAGTATTCTTGGTTTTTAGTACTTTTTATAACCCCTTTTGGCCTGTAACACAGCTTGAATCCTTCTAGGCATACTCTCCACTAGAATTTGACAAACAGAAGCTGGAATATCATTCCATTCCTTTTGTGCCCTCTCCCATAGCTCTACAATTCCAGAAGGTGGCCTTTCATAGTCTTTGAGTCTGGTTTTGAGGCGATGCCAAAGATGTTCAATTGGATTTAGGTCAGCTAATTGAGGGGGCCACTCCATGAGTTGTAATCCACTCTCTTGGAGCCACTTCTGGGCCTTTTTTCTCTTGTGTTTGAGGTCATTTTCTTGCTGAAAGAAGACATCTGTCAGAAATCTGAAAATAGCCTGATCAGGCTGATCAGGCCGACCAGGCAGGTCTAGTCAGATTAGCATTGATCAGTGCAAAAGTTAGGCTGGTCAGTTCAGCAAAAGCTGATCAGATGCAGCTTACCAAGACTGATCAGGGCTGATCATGCATGACTTACCAAGCCTGAACAGGTTTAGTTTATCCTGAACGTGTATATGAACAGATCCAAAAATAAAGACAAATTTCTAACCAGGCTCAATGAGACCTGATTACATTGCATGGGATTTGAACAGGCGAGCTTGCAGAAATCACTTATATAATCAGAATTTGATTCAGTAAGTTAGTTACTACTGCACTACATGGGCTTATATTGCTTATAGTGTGCACTGGATGATGTCCTATGTTTGGATCTATGTGTATGAAAGGATTTGAACTTCATCGTATTGGGTTTCGTCGTAGCCTTCATTACATAGACCTATATTTTACCCTTAAAATGTTAATGGATAAAAATACTGTTAATAATTATTCTGTATAGAACTAAAAATCAAAGACTCAGAGTCTCTGACTAAGCTTGAAGACTGCATATAATTTTAAAATGGCAAAGACCTTGTAATAATAAGATTAACTCTGAATCACAAGCCTCTCTTGATCCGTAACCACCACATGTACAGCCACCAAATACCAAGTATTCAGGCCCTCAACACGCAGAAAAGGCATTACAGAGAGAAATACATACATTACATCTAGCATATACACACACACACATGAATAACAACCCACCCAATAATAATAAAAATGGAACTCCCCTGGGTAGCGGGAAGTTGGGGCCCAGTACAAGAAGCCACGATGCCCAAGTCACAACCAAATGTGAAGCTCTCACACATTTGAAATCGATGACAATCCTGGGAGACAACAAAGAACATGAATCAGCACAAGGATTAGCTACGGCATTGAAGAGATACTTGGGGTCCATTAGGCCCACAGCCACTGACAGCATAAGCCCATTGGACATAAGAAAAACAATGTTGGCACTTGCACTACTTATAGAAGCACTACCAAACACCAAGGAATCAACGACAAATCAATTGAACGAGATAACAATGACGGCAATAGAGGAGGCGAAAGAGGAATTGAAGAAGACAGTACAGGAAGAAATGGGTAAAATACAAGAAATAACCAAAGCCAACAACTCTAAAATGAACAAGAATATCACACACTGGCAACAACCACCAACACACCTTTCCCAAAAACCGATGTACAGCAGCATAGCTGCAGGGGCACTATCAGCAGATGCAAGACTAGTAGCACAAAAAGCTATACAGAACCGTCAAATCCTACTTAAAATCCAAGGAACCGAAGGCGCAATACGACACGAAATGGATATCCAAGAAACGAAAAGGGCAATACAAGGCGAAATCGACAAACTGGACGGATCTCGCAAAATCTGGCTCATCCAAAAGACAAGAGAAAAAGGTGTCCTACTCGAAATGGCATCATAGGAGGATGTGAGATAGCTGCGTGAGGCCATCAAAAATGGTAGACTCTCCTAATCTCTCGGAACCACAGTTAAAGACAGGCAACATCATGTACTGGTCAAATTTGTACTGATCACATTCGAGAAAGAAAATGAAATACACGAAGTGCTAGAAGACAACAGTATAGACCCCAAGAATTTCGTGAAGGCAAGATGGATCAAACCACGGCATCGAAGGAGCCCAGAACAGAGAAGCGGCCATATGATATTCACGTTTAACAATAGAGATCAAGCTAACGATGTTCGTATTAGGGGACTTATCATTCACTCACAACGTCAACAAGTTGAACGCCTAAAGGAAGAACCAACAAGGTGCCTAAAATGCTATAAGTATGGGCACATAGCGAGGAACTGCAACAAAAAGGAGGAAATCTGCAGCACATGCGGGGCAAAAGGCCACAGGACTGGTGGCTGTCAAGAAAAGATCGCAAAACACTGCGTATCATGCAACAAAAACGACCACTGCAGCTGGAACAGAAGTTGCCCCACCTTTATCAAGAAATGCAAAGAATTTGACAGAAAGCATCCAGAAAACACCCTACCTTACTTTCCATCCTCTGAACCATGGACCTGGACCTCCAACAACGCTCCATCGATAACACAAAAACCAAAGACCCAATGTGAGAGAAAAGCGGCATCAAAACTTGCAAATGGGGAGAAGACAGACACCCAGCCAAAGGCTAACAAAGACAGCAATAACAACGGCAACCATTCTATCTCTCAATGAATAGTGAAACTAACAGAGCATTACAGGGAAACCGCAAACAGCTAAGAATACTACAGGTGAACCTATGTCATTTGGATCCAGCACATTTACACTTACTCAACAACAAGGCGGCAGAGGAGTGGGACATTCTCACAATCCAGGAGCCCCACACGACCTACTTCAAATCTATAAGAACACCTAATGGCTTCCGACAAATATATCTGGATGGAGAGTCATGACAACACGAAAAAGCAAGATCAGCTATCTGGGTGAACTCAGCCATAAGTACGAATTCATGGAAGGCACTCAACATAACGGGCTCCGTCGACATAACAGCAATACAGCTTGAAGGAGATTTTGGCCTACTGACAATATTTAACATATACAATAGCTGCTCAGACAGCCAAACGGAACGAGCACTGGACCGTTACCTTACAGCACACAGAGCTGATGTCTACGGAGAAGGAAAACATGTACTATGGTGCGGTGACTTCAATCGACACCACCCTCTATGGGACAATGACACTGACGACAGGCTATTTACACCTGCTGCGATGGACGCATCCTTCCGACTTATTCAATTGCTAGCGAAATGGGATATGACAATGCTCCTATCCAAAGGAATTCTGACACTACAACACTGGGCCACCAAAAAATACTCACGGCTGGACAATGTATTCGGGACGAAAGACCTAATCGACCTTGTTATAAAATGCGACACAATGCCGGAACGACGACCAGTAAAGACAGATCACATCCCTATTGCAATTATATTGGACATAACAACAGCCCCAGCCCCGACAACACTAACAAGAAACTTTCAAATGACCGACTGGGAAGATTTCAAGAAGGAACTCAACGGACGACTAAACGGTGCACCAACGTGGAATGACATTGAAGGAGAAAATGAATTCAACAGACAAGTTGAAACATTAACAGTGATTTTACAGAATACTATAGAAGCCAAAGTACCGTTGACCAAACCCAATGCGCTCTCAAAATGGTGGTGGACAAGAGACCTCGACAAAATGAAGAAAGAAGGCAACCGCCTAAGTAGAACATCATACAACTTCAGGGCACTCCCAGACCACCAGTCGCACAAGGAATATAAGGACCACAGAACACGTTTCGCAGACACTATCATAAAAGCCAAACGACAACATTGGGAAGACTTCCTAGAGGGCGCAACCGAACGAGAGATGTGGATCGCTAATGAATTCATCAAGGAACCAGTGGGAGATGGAGGCCATCCCAGAATACCAACACTGAAAATCAACACTCCGGAAGGTCCAAAGGAGGTATTATCAAACGAAGACAAGGCCATAGCAATAGCAGAATCTTTCTTCCCACTAAAACCACCAACCTCAAACATACCAAAAGATTTCTAATATCCAACCCCCCTGGAGGCGGAACTCCCAATCACACCGGCGAAGGTTGAAGCACACGCAAAAACACTATCCCCATGGAAGGCCCATGGCCTCGATGATATCCCCAATTTGGTATTAAAGGAATGCGCTGACATCCTCTCACCTCATCTAGCATGCATATACACGGCCGCAATCAAATTCAACTTGTACCACCAATCATGGCGCGAATCGATAACATGTGTACTCAAAAAACCAGGAAAGCCTGACTACCAGATACCTAAAGCCTACAGACCGATAGCGCTGCTATCCACCACAGCGAAACTACTCTCAGCCATCATTGCAGACGACATGTCAAGACTAATAGAAAAACATAACCTACTGCCCAGCAATCATTTTGGAGGACGACCAGGAAGAACGACCACCGACGCACTGCATTACTTCATAAACTGCATAAAATTGGCATAGAGAAAGGGAAAGGTAGTTTCAGTACTCTTTCTGGACGTAGAGGGGGCATTCCCAAATGCGGTCACAGATCGGGTACTACACAACATGCGGAAAAGACGAATACCTGAACCATATGTGCAAATAGTGGACCTAATGCTGAGGAACCGGAAGATGAAGCTATGCTTCGATGACTTCATATCCGAATTTCGAGCCATCAATAATGGTATCGGCCAGGGCCACCCTTTATCTATGATCATATATATATTATACAATGCTGACCTGTTAGAAATCCCAGCAGATGATGACAAAGACGCAATAGGATACGTGGATGACGCCATATTAATGGCAATCAGAGACTCATTCACAGAAACAGTGGCTACACTGGCGGACATGATGGAAAGAGAAGACGGGGGCTTCCAATGGACCGACAACCACAACTCCAAATTTGAAATATCTAAGGTCGCGGTAATGCACCTCTCCCAAGCCAGCACCAGTAACAAAGAAGGAATAAAGGTAAAGCTACATGAAATGGCCCCTCCTCTCATTCTACGAGGGACTACTATAGAGGCAGTAAAGAAATACAAGTATCTCAGAGTACTAGTGGACCCAGAGCTACGATGGAAAGCTCAAACAATGCGTGCTGTTGAAAAAGCGACAAAGTGGGTAATGTTATTCAAAAGACTAACTGAGCCGTCCACAGGAGTACGGCTAAAACTAATGCGACAATTATACCTATTGGTTGGCATACCAAAGCTGACTTATGCCTTAGATGTATGGTACACACCCCCATATAAACAGCTAGGCAAGGAAAGAAACAGTGGATCGATAGCGGCACTCAGGCAACTAACAAAAATACAACAAATGGTGACTATCGCCATTATAGGAGCACTCTGATCAACAGCCACAGATACTCTAGATGCCCATGCTAATATACCACCTACAGCGGTAATGTTGAAATACATCTGCAGACAAGCACTAATACGTGCATGTACACTAGATGAAACCCATCCGCTACACAAAATAACAGCAAGTCCAACAAAAATACGAGCAAATCCACTACCGCACAAAGCACCAATCAGCAAACTCAGACGAATATTCAACATTGACCCCTCAAAAGTGGAAAAAATAGGTAGAATAACATACTCCACAGCAAACGGAAGAATATTCAGCACAGTGGTACACAGCTCCCAAGAAGAATCCATAGAAGCAGAACAAAACGACAAAGCAACCACAAAAATCTTTACCGATGGTTTAGGGTACCAAGGCGGTGCTGGAGCAGCAGCAGTTATATACCAGAACGGATTCAACGCACCCACAAACTCTCTCAAATGTCACTTAGGGCAACTAATGGACCACTCAACGTATGAAGGAGAAGCAGCGGGACTAATACTAGCAGCATGGCTTATACGACTTCACTGCAAGAACCAAGTAGGGACAGAGGACATAAGCATATATACAGATTGCCAGAGCATTGTAGACTCCGTCTACGACATGAAACCTGGGCCAGGCCAGTATCTATTAAACGAATTCCACGTGCTAATAGCTCTTCTAGCAAATAAAGGTAAAAAAGTGTCCAAATTCACTATAAACTGGATATCAGCACACAGCAACGTCCAGGGCAATGAACAGGTCGACAAGATTGCAAAAGAAGCTGCTCAAGGACAATCGACACCAAGAATATTTCTCCCTCCACTACTCCGAAGACCCTTACCTATAGCAAAATCGGCACTCATCCAAAAGGCAAAGGAAGCACGACTGGCAGAATGATGCACATTCTGGGAGGAATCCCCCTGCAACAAGAGAATGAAAAACATCGATAAGGACTTCCTGCACACAAAATTCATAAAAATCACCAACGACCTCTCGAGAAGACAAGCAAGCATCCTATGTCAATTATGCACAGGTCATCTACCCCTAAATGACTACCTATACAAATGAAAACTGGTGCCGTCCCCAATATGTAGTGCATGCAACTCTGGACACAACGAAACCATCAAGCACATAATCAAAAAATGCAAGGCGTACAAAGCACAGAGGACCAAACTGTGGAAAGCACTAGGTGAAAAGGTGAAAAAGGTTTGACCAACTACGAAGCACTAATGTCTGGCCCGAAAAGAGCAAAACTACTTGTTGGATTCATAGAGGAAACTAAGAGATGGAAAACTGGCTATATGAGGGTATGAGGGGCAACACTTAAGCCCTCACTAATGCAAGAATTCACACACTGACTATTATACAAATTCACAGATTACCCGAGGAACCACAAATACACCCAACCCTGCGACGACAACATCTCAAGTGACCCTCAAGACACTGTCGCTGCATACAAAAGCTGCACTTCACACCAATAGCAGCTGGGTGCAATAAACAGTCAGCAAGGCCAGCTGTAGGCCTACGAAGGAGCCGACCCAGCTCCGTCCTCCCTCTAAACAATGGAGTCGAAAACAGTGTTTCTTTGCTGGGATGAGTGGGGAGCGAGTGCTTGTGGCATGCCTCACTTATCGCTGAGACTCATTGGAGGAAGAAACTCTGATGGGCATAGGGGCCCATAAAATAGCAATATTAGTAATGACTATGTCGATTATAGTGTAGGCTGTGCCACAATAAACTCCAACTCAAAAAAAAAAAAAAACTCTGAATCACATATCCGCGAGGTGCTACCAGTACTAAAATTATCAGCTACACTTTAAGACATTCCCGCACTGGTGATCTGCTTTGCTGCTCTTGCCCTCCTAGTCACATGCCTGGACAGGACTTGAGGCTTTATTATTACTGCCTTATCCAGATCCAAGGATGCTGTAGTACTAATGGCGGCAAGGTCATGCACACTGTTCTCCCTAATAAGGGGACAGCAGTAGCAAGATGCAGTGCCGGTTGCCAGTGCTTGGAGATGTTGAGTAGGCAAAGATGGAGCAGTGGGAATATCTTCGGATGCTGATGTAATAATAGACTGGAATCAGGCATTGTTATAATTAGTTCAGCTCTGGTAAAATAGATAAGGAGAGAAAACATACATGTGGAGCATTGTCTGAGACATATATATCATTGTTGTGACCTTGATCAAAGCTAAATTTAACCTAAACGATGGGTATAGTCTCCTCTGTTTGGTGATTTGCAAGCCACAGGTTATCAAAATCATGAGCCATTTGCTCATCCACTCCTATGCCAACTTGTTCAGACTCAGAATTGGAGTCAGGCTTGAGCTGGATACCTAAGAATGTGAGGTGAACAGCAAATATGTTGCTATCCCACGTAAGGAGTAATTCCTGCGTCCATTTTGCAGTGTCTTCTAATGCCGCTGCTTCGATCAGAAAGCACTTATAATAGTTATAATCGCTTCTGTAATTGATGTTCGTGATATTGCCAATTCCAGTGTTGTCCATACGGTTGTCGGTTGACAAGATATAACAGGACTAAATTTGATAGGAGGTATAACAAATGTAGATATTTAGTAATAGACCAATTATTTGTCTCAGATATATAAAAGAAGACTTACAAGCATTGCTATCATGGCAATGAACGAGAATGTAGTCCTGGGAATAAATCCAGAAGGGATAAAGGTACCATTTGGTCATGCCTTTGAGTTTTGGTCGAGCTTTGGAATTGCTGATGACCCAAAAATAACACATCAAGCAGTCTAAGATTTGTGTAGATATTGAGTGATCAATTAGTATAGCTCGATTACACAAATAATTAATGAATTTTACTTACTCTGAAGAGATGGTGACTGTGGAAGAGGTCAGACTGGTTTGTATTGAGCTTATCCTTGTAGAAAAAGGGAGGAAATCTGGGGAACGATACATTGCCAGTGATAGGATTGGTTGTGGCACCAGTGAGCTCGATAATCTGTGGTGCTGTGTGCCAATTATCATGGCTTGTAGCCATGGTACTTCTGCCTAGGTGATGTATTTGAGGTTTATTGACCTTTGCCCTTTGGTTTGTGTCAGAGCGAGTTGTGCTCATATATCCATGGTACTGCAAAGTTTGTTATTATTAGTACATATTATCCACAGAGTTAAAGATAGAATAACAAAAATACTATAGATATTCATGTATTGATTATACTCACCTTGTCCAAAAATGCTGAAGCAACTGCTGGATTCTTGCTATGCATAAGGGAGTGAAACTTGAGATGGATATGTAGGTTGAGCTCTGCAGTTGTGCCAAGCGACTCATTGAGAGTGTTCTCCCTGAACTGCTCGGTAGAATCTGGTGCCCAGGATGGTGGATCACGTGGAAAGTCATCGTCATTAGCAAAGTAGGCAACAAATGCGACACAGTTTTGTGCCGAATCCCTTATCTCTGGGACAAGGGTGGGTGCAAACTGTGGGCTGGTTTCGGAGCAAGTATCCTGAATCCTGAGGGCAGGAGCGTCTATCACAGCTGGAGTAGCTTTTTTCTTCTTGCTAGAAGGCTTGACAGCGTGAGTAAGCTTCAAGCCTGTCATCTCTTGCTCGAGTTCTGTGATGCGTATGTGTAGAAGATCATTTACACGCTGAGATTCAAGGTACTCCTAATAACAATGGAATAATTGATTAGTCAAATTAATAAAAAGCAGACCTTCAGTAGAACGTACCCTGTATATAGAGTCTTTATCAAGTGCATATACATTGACGTGCTGCACATCACTGTGACTTTCATTGGGAGTTGCATGAGCAGGAAGAGGATTTACTGCGATTACAGAACCAACAGCAATGAGATGATCAGCAGCGAACCAAATCTGGTGAGGAGAGCATTGGGGAGGATTGTTGATACCAGACTGAGATATAGAGCCTGAAGGTCTGCCAGAACTCACAGCAGGAGCAACGTTCATACCAGCAGCAAGTGATCTTGCAGAGCCACGAGATGATGCAAATGCCATATTAAATTCAAGAGTCAGAGTATAGCAAAGACAAGTGTCAATCCAACGACAATTAAAGATGAACTGAGAGTGTATATATATGTATGAGCATTGTAATACCTTATCTGTAAATTATCGGATCATGCAGTATGAAGCGTAAGGGATTACAATTGTGAATGGCTCATGTAGATAAAGATCTATGAGAGAAATACAATTGTACAATTAATTTTAAAAATTTACATTGGTAGCTAACTTCAAATCTTTCATCTGAAGCCACATTTCCTGCTCAATAAGGTTGACTACCAGTCACTCGCTGCACTCTGATCCACCATCCTCTGCGAGAAGTACACCACAAACAATGCAATTTATGTCAATAATAACCAAATCAGCTCAAGGCTGAACTTGAGTTAATGATAACAGACTATCGTGTTGTCAATTCTGCTGTGACTGGGGCATATCAAAAGGGAGAACTAGTGCGAGCATGAAGGGAGAGTCCTTGTATACTATCTTTAATAGTCCAAGGATTTGAACAAAGGCATATTTTGTGTCGTCCACCTTGATTATTGCATAATTGTATCATTCCTTGTTGTGGAACTGGCTATTCACACATAGAATATTTTCTGCCAAGTTCCAGTTAACCACGGAGCTATAAAATACTTTGATAAGACAATATGGGATGACCTTATTAATTATAATGTGTAAGCCACAAATATTCAAAGATCAAGATATCAATGAATACCTCATGGTTAGCATGCAGTGTGACACGAGTACCCTCGAGGTGATTTGACAAATATTTATTGAACTTTCGTCTAATCTTGCCAAACATGACATTGGATGATTCCAATGCCAATAGAGTTGTAGATTGCGCTCGAGACCCAAAAACAATGCGTTTAAATTCTGTGGTTTTATTTGTCAATTCGGATTCTGCCGTGCCACCACCGCTGGGCACTTCAGGAGAAGCCTCACCATCATGTGGTGCCGCAGCTTTATTTTGTTTGTTGTAAATGTCAAGATCGGTACATATTATGGTTGCAATAGGGTCCATTTTGCTTACACATAGTATCTGTCAAAAATAAGTGTAGGTTTAATGTGAGATGATAGCCAAGAAGCTGACCTGCGAGGCTACATTTTTGAAATTGGTGTGATTTTGATAAAATTTCCTCAATGGTCCGTTGAGTTTCTTGTTGGGCTTGGTATTATAGTTACGAGTTACTCCTTTATTTAGAATATCTTGAAAAATATGTTGATGGGTATGGGCTTTTGGGAAGTCCCAATTCTTCTGTGGACGGAGTTTCATATATTTCTGTAACACATGATTAACATAGAAAAATTAAAGAATACATTAAAATTATGATGACCTTTACTAAACCTTCAAAGCGCCTTAGCGCACTGTGTCCACACTTAATTGTACTCTCAGTTTGAAGGGTATAGGATGTGAACATATCAAGTTCAAAATAGCTTCGCATCAGCTGAAAAAGGCCGAATCCGTCCTTACAGGATTCTCAAGTGAATACACCTACACATGGATAGATTATAACCTTCAAATTGAAGCTATTGAATTCTGCTTGATATTTGCAAAATAAATCATTCACCTTGGACATATCTTCAAATTTTGTTCTATCAGCAAAATCCCTAGTTTTGGCCAATATATTGAAATGGTTAAGTCCAGGCCAACTGGGAATTTTATTTAACCTGTAAAAATAATCGTAGGCGCCCAAAATATTATTGATGATGTGACCACTTACGCTTCATCAATTTGTGTTGAATTCTTTCTGGCAAGTGGCATATTCTCTAAGATTTCCCTCAATTCAACCAGTAAATGGTCTGAAAATAACCCCCCATGATAAACATGAAGTCGATCCCAAGATAATGCTGTGTAGACATTTGTTCCGTGAAGATTCCAGAACATATTCTGTATTGAGTTACAGTAAGGGACAAAACCGTTCAAATGTTTTTTGAATTTGGACTGTTACTTGAATAGCTTAGGATTGGCTCATCCAAACTTGTTGAAGTTTTTAACCAAGGTAGATTAAGATGTGATAAACAAGGTACAATTTGTTTTATTATATAATATTATTTTATTCCCATGCTATTAATATTCTACTAGTACAAGTACATTTGAACAGTTTTGTCCCTTCCATATTATAATATAGTATTCTAGGTTTTTAGTATTTGGTATAACCTCCCTTGGCCTGTAACACAGCCTGAATCCTTCTAGGCATACTCTCCCCCAGATTTTGACAAACAGAAGCCGGAATATCATTCCATTTCTTTTGTGCCCTCTCCCATAGCTCTACAATTCCAGAAGATGGCCTTTCATAGTCTCCTAGTCTGGTTTTGAGGTGATGACAAAGGTGTTCAATTGGATTTAGGTCAGCTTATTGAGGGGCCACTCCATGAGTTGTAATCCACTCTCTTGAAGCCACTTCTGGGCCTTTTTGCTCTTGTGTTTGGAGTCATTGTCTTGCTGAAAGAGGACATCCTCTGGCTTTTTGTTGTAATACTGAAGGCTTTGTTGAAGTTCATCCTCCAGAATGCTAACAAAAAGATCAGCATCCATCCTCCCATCAATCTTGGTCCCATATCCAACCCCCTCCCAAAACATACAACCCCAAAACATCAAAGAACCTCCTCCAAACTTGACTGTTCCCTGGATCAGCTTATTGTTCAAGCCCTCCCCCTCTCTTTTCCACACCCACTGCTTCCCATCTGACCCCACACGATTGACTTTTGTCTCATCTGTCTATACAACTCTTTTCCAGTCATCCACTGTCCAATGTTGGTGGGCTTCTGCATAGTCCATGCACATCCTCCTATGCTTTTTGGAGAGAAATGGTTGTTTTTGCTTCATTACAGCCTTCATACCAACTCCACAAAGTGCTCTGCATACTGTCTTTACAGTGAAGGATGTGTTGGTCATTTCTTATAAGGTTTTGGTGGCATCAGTGGCATTGTCAGCCTTTTGAGAAGTGATAAGATGAATAGTGTATTGGGTATCGGTAAGAGAAAGCTTGTGTGGATGGCCACCAGTAGCTTTAGAAATTGATGATCAATGTTTGGAACATATATCAGATATAGAACCAACACTTATACCAGTGGTAGTGGAGATAGCATGTCCAGAAAGTCCTTTGTCAAGGAGTTCAAGAACTCAGTTGTATTGAGCAGGAGTAAGTGATCACATGAGGGTCTGAGAGAGTATTTGATGTGGGAGATAGTCACAGCTTGTGCATAGAGTATATATACATATTTGAAGTCAGTCACATGATTTTATTTGTAGGTATTTGGTTTGATTAAACAAAGTCACATGCTTAATATATAGAAGGGACAAAACTGTTCAAATGTACTTGTACCAGTAGAATATTAATAGCATGGGAATAAAATAATATTATGTAATAAAACAAATTGTACCTTGTTTATCACATTTTAATCTACCTTGGTTAAAATTTCAACCAGTTTGGATCAGCCAGTCCTGAGTTATTCAAGTAACAGTCCAAATTCAAAAAACATTTGAATGGTTTTGTCCCTCACTGTATATTCAAAAGCAGTGATATCAATTTTCAAATGTAATTAGAACAGATAAACTGAAAATTATATTTACATCCCTGAGTCCAACTGACTGCAAAAGAGTCTCCCTATTTGTGGCATTCATATTTTGAGATTCATTGTAGATATTCTGCATATTTTTGGAGGTGCGAGCTTCATATTGTACTGATAAATCAGTGATTTTATTGCTTGGTACGAGACAGACTGGGCAGGGAAATGATGTGTTTTGACCTCAGACCAATGCTATCATACATTTACATTTAAATAGAAGGTCATATGTAAGCACACCACGGGTTATCCTATTAATCAGAGGAGATTAATGATCACATACTGTTCCTCATAGTCTGCTGATATCATTAAAATATGAGGAAATATTGTCCAAGTAACACCATCAGCACAATAGACGCTTGTGCCATATTTTTCATGTTTTTCAATTGATGCAAAAATTGGAGCGACGGCTTCATGCCAAACATTGTGTTTATGGTTGACATATTTCTTCTTTCCAGCCTCACTCGCAATTTCTTCAGGCTAAATATAAATGAGAGTATCAATCATTAATATTTTATTTTAAGCGCATATTAACAAGACTGATCATACAATTGGAAGCCAGCCTACGGGTCGTGCCCCACCAACCCCGTTGCTATTGCGAATCTTGACCAGAAATTTTCTGCACTGGACCAGAACTGGGTAACCCTATTCAGTTCTGAATGAGGAGAACCGTGTCTTATCTGCATATAGAATAATTATGAAGGGCTTTGCATCCCACGAGATTCCACCTATTTTACTCTGAGTTCAGAGCAAAAAACAAGTGAGTATATTCCTATTAATAGGCTTATGATCAGACAAAAATACCTGAATATTCCACCAGGCCTCCGCAGTCCATGGCTTGCCTATAAACCTTTCCCAGGTTTGTTCCTCTGTGTACCAATATTGTTTAACGGCATCCCAACAAAAATGACTTATCAAATATTTATCGTGCAAGAGACTCTTGCACCAATCCTAAGCTGATCTTACCCATGCTTGGTAAGTCATGTGTTGATCTTTGTACAGAATTTTTAGAGTGTGCTCTACAAACTATGTTTATATGAGCTTAAATTAATACAATGCAAACTAAAATGGATAATATATATTTGACAATATACCCCTGAAGCTCTTGTTTCCCCGAGCTAGCTTCCACATTTTGGTTAAATCTGTGTGAGATTCAAGGTTGAGGGGAGACCGTGATCGTGCATCGTTAGGGATAATCTCCCAGACTAGCTCAAGCATTGTCTTGATTTGCCATGTATTCATGTGCGTCTCTAATATTAGTTCAGCAAGCTCAAAGTCCTGTCTGCTGCGGAATGGCCTCCAAGGAGTATTCAATACTGATTCGGTATTGTTAATTGGAATGTAGATCCCAGGACCGTGATCCATAATGATAGAAGGGACTTGGGGGGTGGGACTGGTCTGAGTCTGTTGTTCTCTTGCTTCCGCCTCATCTTCAAGCTGGCAGAACTTTTTGAATGTATATATTGTCTCCGATTTACCAGAGTTCAGATGAAATTCGAATTTTATATTGTTCAGTTGACATTCAGAACCACTGTTTTGAGTGCTGTTGTTGTTCTCTATTGGCAATTCCAGTACTTCAGGTGCAGGCAGTGTCTCAGTATTAGGATTGACTAATTTTAAAAATATCAATGTCAATGATTGATATATCATTTATTATCATATAAAATTTGATTTACCTTCTGAGCCAATACTATCTACATTTTCATGCGGCTCTATGTCATGTGTTCCTTCTGGAATGATACTATGAATTCTGTCATGGCCCTCGTGCTCCCTAATAGTATCTCCACAAATTTGAATGATGCTCCCTGTCCTGTCCGTTCTGTCTGTTAATTTTTATTAATCCAGCTCGAGTCAGTCTTTGCTCAATTATCAGTCAAATCATATGGAACATCACACCTCAAGCAACTTCTACACCTATCAGAGTATGCGGCAGGGCCTCATCATATAATACAGTACCTGCCAAATTTACTGGAGAAGAATCAATATTTTCATGACGTTGTGAGCATGCAGCAATGTGTCGACTAGCACTACAAGCTTCAAACATCTGTTGGCAATGTGGACACTCCTTCTGCGATGGTTTCTTTCGAGACACTATATCTGAGTGAGATGGTGTGTATGTGAGAGGCTCTGTAAGAGTTAGAGTATGTCTCTGGTGCTCCATATTTTTTCTCGCCATATTTAAGCTCACTGTCTACCTGAATGTGAGAGCCTAGAAGTCAATAATGATTTCTAAACAAATTTTTACATGAGATAGTTTGGTTAATAGTTTGCACCAATCTGGGTAGCTAAATAGCTCTTAAATAAACCAATGTCTACTTGTCTCTTATTTAGGTTGATTAGATCCCCAAAAGATATACTATTATAGCTATATACACTGATAACATTGTGATATTGGCCACATAAATGCAAGTATACTACACCACACAGTTTATCTATGACAGATGAATAGCATATTGAGAGGATCTTATCTTTATATCCATACTAATACCTCAATACTACTGTCTAGTTATCTAGCAAGTGAACGCGCAGTCAGCACACCTTTGGAGTGCAGATGCATTAAGCGCACTTCTTTAGCACTGTGTGCGTGAGACTGATCAGGATTACAAATATAGATCTGATCAAATTTGGCTGACCAGGCCAGAAAATCAGCCTAATAAGGCTAAACTACTGTTTGATCAGACCATGTTCTGATCAAGCAGTCTAGCCATTTCTGACATCCTCTGGCTTTTTGTTGTAATATTGAAGGCTTTGTTGAAGTTCATCCTCCAGAATGGTAACAAAAAGGTCAGCATCCATCTTCCCATCAATCTTGGTCCCATATCCAACCCCCTCCCAAAACATACAGCCCCAAAACATCAGAGAACCTCCTCCGAACTTAACTGTTCTCTGGACCAGCCTATCATTCAAGCCATCTCCCTCCCTTTTCCACACCCACTGCTTCCCATCTGACCCCACACGATTGACTTTTGTCTCATCTGTCCATACAACTCTTTTCCAGTCATCCACTGTCCAGTGTTGGTGGGCTTCTGCATAGTCCATGCGCATCCTCCTATGCTTTTTGGAGAGAAATAGTTGTTTTTGCTTCATTACAGCCTTCATACCAACTCCACAAAGTGCTCTGTGTGCTGTCTTTACAATGAAGGATGTGTTGGTCATTTCTTGTAAGGTTTTGGTGGCATCAGTGGCATTGTCAGCCTTCTGAGAAGTGATAAGACGAACAGCATATTGGCTATCAGCAGGAGAAAGCTTGCATGGACAGTCACTAGTAGCTTTAGAAATTGATGATCAATGTTTGGAGTGTATACCAGAGATAGAACCAACACTTATACCAGTGGTAGTGGAGATAGCATGTCCAGAAAGTCCTTTGTCAAGGAGTTCAAGAACCCAGTTGCATTGAGCAGGAGTAAGTGATTGCATAAGGGTCTGAGAGAGTATTTGATGTGGGGGATGGTCACAGCTTGTGCATTGAGTATATATACATATTTGAAGCCAGTTACATGATTTTATTTGTAGGTATTTGGTTTGATTAAACAAAGTCACATGCTTAATATATAGAAGGGACAAAACTGTTCAAATGTACTTGTACCAGTAGAATATTAATAGCATGGGAATAAAATAATATTATGTAATAAAACAAATTGTACCTTGTTTATCACATTTTAATCTACCTTGGTTAAAATTTCAACCAGTTTGGATCAGCCAGTCCTGAGTTATTCAAGTAACAGTCCAAATTCAAAAAACATTTGAACAGTTTTGTCCCTCACTGTATGTCGCTTCCTTTGGCTATGAGCAAGACATCATAGAATTTCTTGCAGTTGTTTATCACATTTCTCAGTACAGTAGACTTCATCAGGACTTTGCTTTGAAAGGGTGGTCAATTGCTGAGGCTCACTGATTTATGAGATGATTCAGCAAGGAAATTGAAGTTTCGTTTTTGACTAGCCTACCAATAATCTATACTTACAATATTTTTTGAACTCTAGTATATGGAGTTCTATCTACATGTGATTTACATACTAACACTGTATTGTTTCAATGCTATACAAACTATTTCTCCCCAATGTTTCATTATTCTCTTCAAGATGGGAAAATCTGCGAAGGACAGTCACACTGCTGCCGACTTCAGGCACAAGACTTGCAAAATTAAGAGCTATGCTCCTCAAAAACCCTGAAGAATGTGCACTTGCCCAATGTATAAGCTTACACCAGCACAAAAGAGCGTGCAACATGAAAAGCAAAGGAAAAATAAGGAGGACTTGAAGGAGGCCTTGGACATGACTCAGGGGGGTCCTGTGGAATAAAGCTGTCAAGCTCAAGGAAAAGTTTGGCAAGCACTCCAAGCAATATTATTACGAACAGATCATCCATGCAAGTAAGCACAAGAAAGGCAAAGGGAAGATTTTGCGTTGGAACATCTATCTGAGCTTGGAGGTCAAATGTATTAACAAAGGTAAGTTTTTCTGCAACATTAATTACTCTCATGTCAAATACCTTCCTCAAGATAAGCCTGCTGATCAACAAAAAAAAGCATGCAAGGTCATTAATATCATATAAAATTCATGGCAAGCCATGAGCAAAGACAAGTGTGAGGAGGTGACCAATCCATTGATAGAAGACCATGAAAAGATGTGCAAGATGAGGAGCTATTCCAAGTATAATGCCCCACTCACTCCCTTCCACAATGCTTATGCTACACTCACAAGCTTGGAAAAAGAAGTATGTAAACTTTCTGATAACTGTTAGGCAATGAAGGTCTTATTTTAGAGTCTAGATACATGCTCTATACATGCGGACAAACACCAAGGTCATCTTTATGGCCATACATTCCTCTATTGACACTTACATCCATCCGTTCACTGTCAATACCAGTCAACGTGGCCAGGACTTCATCAGAATGGTTACCAACTCCAAACTTTTGCATTTTGCTATTTGCTTTGAAGCTTACTGCTTCGCTGGCCTCAATGGTATACCTTATCATTCTAACTAATGATTCTCCTTCTACTACAGGGATGGTTAAAGACTATGTCAGGAACCTCTTGCATTTAAAGAAGCGGATGGCGGCCTTGATATTGCGTAAATTAGGTGAGTGACTTGTCACTGCTAAATTTGTGCTGTGTTCATTTTGTGGCCCCCAGTTGAAGTTGCAGGTGTAAAAATCCCTCAAATAATATATACCACATTGCCAGTCCAACAGCATCATTGGACCAGCCACTTGTTGCAAGTGCTACAAATAAGTGCCCTTCCAATGACTTGTCATCTACTGGTGGCCCTCTCAAGAAGGGTCTGGCACTGCAGACGTTACCATCTTTCATCAATGCTATTAGAGTCATGGGTCCAAATGATATGCCATTAATTGTCACTAAGAAACCGTGCAAGAAGAGGTCTAATGCTAGCAATCCAAGGAAAAAGAAGGGTATGGGAGATGCCACAGCAGGGGAGAGGGCATAAGAAAAAATTTCAAACATAGATGTCCTATCAATTTGCAACATACAGTCAATCACCGGCTAATGTTACGCACTAGCCAATGTTATACTGCCTCAATAAAATTTGTATATCTTGTGATAGAATCACTGTATGACCACAATTTTTGCTGTGTTCTGTAGCTTGAGCTAGTCTGTACAATGATCTGAAGAACATGTAAATCAAGTATTATATCTATGTATTAAAAAAGTACTTAAAACTATTGAAATTGCATGTTAGAATGAGTACAATAAAATTTATATAGGCTACCATAGGTGCTACATTCAAAAATGTCCACAGAAAATGTTGGATTCATGTATCTAAAACACATCAAAACATTATATCAAAATCTCGTGTGTATCCGAGCAGCAGAACTCACGGAAATCAAGAAATATGAGATACCATTCAGTGCTCACATTCTGAATCTTGAGGATGATTTACCTGCTCTATAAAAACCACCCAGCTCAACCTCCAGACATCTAAACCACCCTATACTCTCTATTCCTTATCCATGGTTAATAAACCAAAGTCTCTCATTGCAAAACACATTATACATTGCACGAAGCATGCTGTGCTAATGGCCCAGGTGGTCGAGGCCTATCAAGCCAAATTGAAGAAACCAAAGACCAAACGTGATGGATTAAGGAAGGTCTGCCTCAAATTTGAGCAGATTAGCATCATGGAGACAAGCGCGCTGATATGACCGGCGTTCAGCCAGGGCTGAACATCCGTGTACTTAACACTTCTACTTAATTTTCAGCTTCTATTATTACTATTATTCAAAATGTTAAGCATACTACCGAGGAGTAGTAGCTGTCAAACATGAAAGGCAACTAGAGAAAATATGGTTAAAGGGCTATGAGAAGAACTTATGATTATCAATAACAATAGCGGCTGTCTGTTACACAAGAGGTGTGGCCGAAGCGGCATTGATAAGATAAGATCAAGGACTTCACGTAGTAAGCCAACCGCTTTGGGAAGATATCCAAGAATAGAAAAACATGTGATGTTTACAAATCAGCTGACACACATGATGAACCGATGTGCCGATATTTCCAAAATAGAAATATGTTTCCGTTTAGAAAATAGCCGGACTTAAGCTTAGGTGCCAAGGCGAGTGGGTGTCATGTCCGAAAGGAGCCCATTGTATCTGGGTGTTGGGTGTTCCAGTGGTACCTTCTGGTCCTCTAAAATATGAAAGCTTTGTGAATGATATGCTATTGCACTTGGAGGAAGTAAAACAAATACGAGAAAACCAGTCATGTAACAGCTCGTTTGGAACAAACACACAGAATTAGACTAAAGTATAGGAGAAATCCAGACGTTCGGATCTGACACGGCTAAATAGTGCGGGTACCTTAATTACCATATTGGGTAGTTTTGGAGCCTCACCTAAGAAAAGGAATGTAAAAGTTAATTTTTGACTCATAATTAAAGATTGCCATGTGAAAACCAGGTGCCTACCCTTCTCGGAATGGCGTTCTTGGGACGCACAACCCCAAAATAAAATACTTTCACGTACTCAGGAACCAGAACCCATGTGTAGCGCTCTTGGCGCTTATTCACCTTCTTCGAGGACCAATCATATGTTGTAGATTAATTCTGAGAACCTCCTATGAGGTTCCTAATATTCCTATAATTTCTGATTGTATAACATATAAATAGAGCTCACATGTACAGTAATTAGGTAGGCAATCCTGTCTTCTGTACCTACAATTAGCACGAACGTCAGTGACAATCCAACAGTTTGGGCGGTTTAGTCTCTTGGGCAGTAATAATATTATTTTTGACACATACATATTTGTGGGATCACACATTTAAGTTAGTCAGACTTCAAGTGAGTGAAACATAGTTATCTATATCTGTGCGTAACAAACTTAACTTCGAGGAATTAGTTTCCTGCCTTAGTGGCTGAGTTTAGGGATTAGTTCCCTGCCTTAGTGGCGAATCTTTATTATTGGGATTAGTTCCCACCTTAGTGACCGAGATATAACTTTTGGACTTATTGTCACCTTTGCAAAATACATCGTTCATAACCTTTAATTGTGGAAGCACATTAAACTTACTGTATAAACTCCTCTTGTTGCTTGTTGCCTATCTCCTCGAAGTTAGCTTCAGTAACGTGTTGACTGGCACCTTGCATATCTATTTGCGTCTGGCGCTTCAAACTCTTGTTAAAATCATAATAACAACGTGTATCGCGTATCCCTCCTGAATAAGAACTAATCAATTTGATTGGGTACTTGTAAAAGGACTAATTACACATATCTACTTGTATTTTACACATACAGCCCCGCAGCAAGCACCTCAGCGCCCATCAAGCTATGCCACATGACACTCAAACACTTGGTGGAGGGTGGAAAAACCCACAAGCAGGCCAATGAGGAGCGTGCATGGCTCACACCAGGCAAGGAAGAACTCGTTTTTAACTTCCTTTGTGAAACTGCAGCTTGTGGTTTCCCTTTCAGTCACAAGCATACCAAGGACGCCATTGACAAGATTCTGTCCAAACGTTTGGGTGATGGATTTCCAATTTCCAGGGTCGGTTGCAACTGGACATCAAGATTCCAACAAAAACATTCAGAATATCTCAAAATAGCTCGCTCACGGCCACTTGAAGAAAAACATGGCCGCGCTGTCAATCCAGCAAATGATGCACTGTGGTGGGCAATTTTCGAAGACGCAATTACAGAATTCAATATCAAGCCTGAAAACATGTATGGGTCAGATGAGATTGGCATCCAACCTTGTGGCCAGGGCAAGCACAAGCACATTTTTGCAGCGCAAGGAGCCAGTGTACCTTATCAGCAATGTGCAGGCACTCAGAAAAATATTACGGTCATTGTGACCATATGCGCGGATGGTACTAGCACACATCCTTCTGTTATATTCAAGAGACAGACCTTTAATGTGTGTTGAGCGCAGGTAATTTGGTAGATAAAGATGATTATGTTTGGATACTGCTTGTCAACTGAGTTCAATGAGCCTTTTATACTACATAAAAATGTGTATAGTAAGTAGATATGACTGTAAGATTAGTAAAATATTATTTATCTACATAACAAAGTGGAGCGCCTCGGTTAGGCATTAAGTGCCAGTCGGTGTGCTTATTCTCCGTGGTGAGCTGACCAACTAATTATTCCAACACCATGAAGTGGGGGGAGAATAATCCTTTGGGTGCATTGTATGTCAATTATTCTTATCTATGATGTCACAGTTTATCTTATCTTATATTTTTCACCAGTATTGGATATCAGCATAGAGGCTGGACAGATGGTAAAATTAGTGTTGATTGGATCAAGAACTTTGACCAAAAAACCCGGGAAAGGCTGGCAAAGGGGAGCACCGGCTTCTTGTAGTTGATGGACATAACTCACATTATACAGCCAAATTTCTGGAGCATGCCAAAAAAAATCAGATTGTTGTAATGTGCTATCCTGCGCATGCTACACATATTTATTAAGGTCTTGATGTTGTTGTTTTTTCTCCCCTCAAGCACCAACTGTCCAAGGAGCGTGATCATCACTTTCATTCAACTGGAGAAGCCATCACCAAGAATAATTTTTTGGTCATCCTGGACAAAGCATATTGGAAGACACTCACCCCGGCACTAATCAAAACTGCCTTTTAAAAAACAGGCCTTCACCCCTTCGATCCATCTGTTATCAAACCAGAGATGTTTGCCCCAAGTAAGGACACCTCTGTTGAGGTGCACCTTCCTGCTTGAGCTTTCAGCAGCTTGTCAACATATGATTCCGGGGTTGCAATTATTGCTAACCTGTTTAAAAAGCTTCAGATATCAAAAGATACCATCACTCCTCCTTCAACAATCCCCCAAACAACCCCAAATGCACGAGAGCCTCCCATCTCAGAAGAGCCTGTCGAAATTCCGGCTCCTCGCTGAAATGGCCTGGTCACAAGATCGTCCAAAAAGGGAAAGATGCCATCATTGCCTCTCTTGGCCACATCAATCCTATCTCTGACTTCAACATCAACCACTACCACCACCTCTTCTCCTATTGAGGACCCCCTTGTCCAGATCATCATTGACACTATTGCTGAGCTACGCCATACCAAGCTCCAATACCTGACAAACAACATGCCTGTCCAATCCACAGACCCCCCCCCCTCGACACACACCTTGCACCCAGCAGAAGTTCGGGTGGTGGTGGCCTTCTTAGCAGTGTGCGTGCTGTTGCCAACACCATTCAACCAATAACACCCAACGAAATTGTTCTCATGGCTCTTGTGCACGAGCTAGAGACGCAGCTTCACTATACCTGTGGGCATGCATTTGAGCTTCAAGCTGCGAATGTCCTCAACGAAGTTTATGCCAGCCGAATGAAGACCCAATTGGCGAAGAAAGAGATGAAGAAGGAATCCGGGAAGTCGGCAAAGTTAGTTGCTGGGGATGGAAAGCCCCATCTCCTCATATCTGACACCTTTTACGAGCTTATACAGAAAAAAGCAAAGGAGAAGAGGCAGCAAGATCAAGATAAGCAGAACAGGCAGGAGGCTCAATTGTTGTTCAAGGTGGCTAAGGAGGAATGGAAGGTGACAGATGGGAAGAGGAAGGTGAAAGCAGCAGCAGCAAGGGTGAAGAACAAGAAAGCCACCGAAGCTTTCAACAAGAAGAAGGCTGCAGCAGCAAAGAAAGGCCTAAAGCTCAAGAATTCAGACAAACCCACCCCCATTCCAGTCCCAAGGGCCATTCCCAAGCCCAAACTTAAGGATTTCACAGACAGCACGGGTCCTATAGCCAGCAAGGGTCACGAAGAACACAACAACAGTGATTCTGGGGAGGATTTTTTGCTGGTAGCCTCTGATAGCACCTCGTTGGTTAGCGATGGCAATGGCAATAAGTAGCTGGACACACCGGGCCAATGAGTCCCGTGGCTTTTTGGTGCCTGTAACACTCAGTGGTGACATAGATTTTGTGCACTCGCCTTCTTATTTGTTTGTACAACTTGCAATTTTTTTTTTACATCTTTATTTTTGTTGTACTGTGTAGCTACAGTATATAGGTATACCCACATGTATTTTTTTTTCGAAAATGTATATCCTGCTGTTTTTATTGTGTGATTACATTTTGGTGTCATACTTGATGGTGAATGACTGTATACTTCCTATTTTACTTGATGTCTGTTATCATTTGTGCTTTGCTGTTTGGCTTATGAAATAAGATTGGCCTTATGCAATAAGATTCCTGGCTATCTTATCGTGTTACTATCTTTGCACATAAAAAATAAATAAAAATATTGTGTGGACTTTACATTTACAGATAGGTCTTATTTCCGCAACTTGTTTCACCTCCGTGATATGTTAGTGCCAGAGTTATGATGTGGGTGCCACATCATTATATACCTGAGGTGCAAAACCTCTCCCCTCTTGCTCTCTGTTCTATCCGTCCTCACCACACATTGCACATCAACAGTGCCTGCAGTGTACAGTCCTAAAAACCTCTTTATTTGAGGTGAATACTACATACATTATTTGTTTAACTACAAGTCTCTACAACTATTAATATCACTTAGCATCTAATTGTAACACAATGTCAAAAATAGTTGAAATCACTTAATTGCATCAAGTTTCACGTCATGATGTGAAGAGTTGAAAGGTGGGTCCATATGCGTCACCTATACAGGCAGTTTTCTGCCCTCCCCTTGTGTATAGGGGACACACTCCCTTTGCTGCTTGATGAGCAAGCAAAAAAATGTGTTGTGCCAATTGATGTACTGTATATTAGTCAGTGATTAGATAATACATGATAGTTTATCATTTATTAATAATATTCATCAAATATCTAATACATATGTGGTGTTTTTGTGGATGCAAACAGTGACAATATTGAGGGGGAGGGTGGGAGCGCCTGATACAGCAGCCAGGAGAGGTGCCAAGTAGACAGGAAACAGCACTATTAGCTGAAGATTACTTTGCCGAAAGGTCAGCTGGGAACAGAGATATCCGAGGAGGGCACAGACCATGGTGCACACAGGATGAGGGCCATATGCACATAAAAAAGGACTTAGTGAGAGAAGCCAGGCAGGAGATATCCACCACTTTATTGATAGTGAGAAGGTTGCCTATGGAATTCCTGCAAAAGCACACTTCTCAATGTCTACAAAAGGATCAATCCTCAGGGGAAGTCCTCTTGCAAGCTTAGAATAGAATTTGACCGAGCAATCTCTAGCAACATAAGAACATGATGTGTATATAAGAGTATTGACCATGAAAATGGTCCATTGGATGCAGCTCACTTGAGTTTGTTTTGGTGGAGACAATGGTAGAGCTTTGATATATGCTGGTCAAAATCATTAGAGGATGGATCAGGGGGTGGGTCTGGTGGCATGAGGTGGCTACAGTCCATGGTGGTGGTGGTAAAAGAAAGACATCGAGGAATTTTATCAAACATAAGCTCGATAGATAATTTGGGACAGGATTCTGGCCTACCATAAATGGAAGTGTCACATAACCACACTAATTCAGACAACCAAGTTAAAGTTTGGTAATACAGTTAACAGTGTTATCTTTTATTTTGCTCTATCTATCATGCTTTAAACAGACAATCTGTGCTCTTTATAACTGGCTACCATTTCAAATGAACAAGTCTAACCATAAAAGTCAAGTCAAATTGTGTGTCAAATGTAAAAAGCTTCTATATACCAATAATTGAAGTTATGCAAACCACAAATGAAGGTGCAAAGAGAAAATATCAGCAGCTGCATTACAACAAATAGAACAACAATGTAAAAATGACAAAGCCAGAACAGAAAAACATCAATTTACATTGGAGCAAGATGCAGTACAGCAATCAAGAAATGTATTAGAAATTAGACAATTTTTGAAGGATAAGGCTGATGCACCTCTTAATTTCCAAAAATTTGAAGTAGAACAAGAGGTAATATACTTTTAAAATTTTCAATTCTACTGTTAATACTGTACAATAGGTCATAGACTGTAATATATTTATTGATAAAGCTGACTCTGCTGAAATTCCACATTTTTGACTATTAGGATGGCCCAACAGGATTATTCGCTTACCAGCCTGCTATCATGATGAACCTCCTCCTAAACCTCCTCTTGTTTTGAAGCCTGTAGCATCTACAGTGAGGGACAAAACCGTTCAAATGTTTTTGGAATTTGAACTGTTGCTTGAATAACTCAGGACTGAATAATCCAAACTGGCTGAAAATTTTTAACCAAGGTAGATTAGAATGTTAGTAACAAGGTCCAATTTGTTTTATTACATAATATTGATTTATTCCCATGATATTAATATTTTATTGGTCCACATACATTCAAACAGTTTTGTCCCTTTTGCATATCAAGCATGTGACTTTGTTTAATCAAATCAAATAGTTCCAAATAAAATCATGTGACTAGCTTCAAATATGTATATATACTCTGTGTCCAAGCTGTGACCATCCCCCACATCAAATACTCTCTCAGACCCTTATGCAATCACTTACTCCTGCTCAATGCAACTGGGTTCTTGAACTCCTTGACAAAGGACTTTCTGGACATGCTATCTCCACCACTACTAGTATAAATGTTAGTTCTATATCTTGTATTCGCTCCAAGCATCAATCATCAATTTCTAAAGCCACTGGTGGTCGTCCATGCAAGCTTTCTCCTGCTGATAGCCAATATGCCATCTGTTTTATCACCTCTCAGAAGGCTGACAATGCCACTGATGCTACCAAAACCTTACAAGAAATGACCAACACATCCTTCATTGTAAAGACAGCACACAGAGCACTTTGTGGAGTTGGTATGAAGGCTGTAACGAAGCAAAAACGACCATTTCTCTCCAAAAAGCATAGGAGGATGCACATGGACTATGCAGAAGCCCACCAACATTGGACAGTGGATGACTGGAAAAGAGTTGTATGGACAGA
>Ga0247779_1000445_pt1 | contig 26539 bp, 28 predicted proteins | sample UWRJL221509R5_FD_179925 | JGI IMG/M metagenome (GOLD analysis project Ga0247779, IMG submission 179925) | Plant litter microbial communities from Arlington Agricultural Research Station in Wisconsin, United States - UWRJ-L221-509R-5 | ecosystem: Environmental > Terrestrial > Plant litter >... | reverse complement strand
TTAGTTTGTACTGGGTGGGCTAAAGGAAAGAAGACAAGTGTGTTGGCTTTTAACATCATACAATTCTTCCCCTCTCTCAATCATGCCATGCTTTTGGCCATTCTTTGCAAGCAAGGGTTCTCGTCCACTGTAGTGAGGTTCTTTGCTTCCTACTTATTTGATCAATTCACCTCATATTTGTGGGGATCGTTTTGCTCTGGTCCTCGTCAAGCAGATGTGGTGGTTGGCCAAGGCTCGGTCCTCTCACCTGTTTTGTCAGCCTTGTACATCACTCCAGTAATGAAGCTGTACCACATGCAAGCAGTGGCACAGAATGTTGCTGCTCTCATATGTTGATGATGGGACTGTTATGGCACAGTCCAAGTCGCTCAACAAAAATAGGGAAACCTTAAAGGACGCTTATGCTGTCCTTCTTTGTCTCTTTGTTGCTGTTGGTCTGGTGCTTGAGCACACCAAGACCAAGTATTTCATTTTTGATTGCTTGCACAGTGATTATTCTCCTCCCATTGACCTGGGGTATGTCCTATACACTGGTGAGAATCTCTTGAGGCCCAATCTCCACTGGAGATATCTGGGTTTCTATTTTGACCGCAAGCTGCTCTTTCATGAGCATGTTGGTTACTACTCTACAAAGTCTCTGTCTTTGGTGAAAGCCATGAAGATGCTTGGTAGTTCCACTCGGGGCCTTTCCTCTAGGGAGAAGCGCCTTTTCTATTGCTCATGTGTCCTTCTTATAGCGACATATGGTTATTGTCTTTGGTACTACAAAGGGGCCCAATGTAAGTAAGCCCTTTCATTACTCAAAACTATACAGCGGAAGGCTGGTCTTTGGATAACCAAAGCTTTTAGCACTTCATCCATGGGTGGGATTGAATCCCTTGCAGGCCTCATCCTCATCCACCTTCACCTTCAGAAAATGGCTGCTTGTGCCAACTTCAGAGCAGCCACCCTGTCTGACACTCATCCTTTGAGATTGATCCTTAGTCAGGATCATCACAAAGGCACACAGCCTCACCCCTTTGCAATTTTGCAGATGTCTGAAGCCTTTAAGCGAAAGGTCAAAGGCACTGTAATGGAGATAGACTGACATCTCCCTGAACTCACCGAGTCCTTTTAGCCTGTGGCTTCAGAAGCTTGGCCGGGTGCTGTCAGAGTTTCTCTTATTTTTCTCTATTTTTCCATATTTATTTCGCATTTTTCTCTTTTGTAGATGTGTAGATATCTTATCTTCTTCATATCTTTGATTATCATATTGATTAGATAGCTATCAGCTGATTTCCCATGAGCATAGCCTCATGCATTCTACATCATTCTACATCATTCCACATCATTCTATTTCCTTCTTTATGACATCACTGTCTTACTCATCTTTCCCATGTGATGCCATTGTCTTACTCATCTTCTCTTTCTATGATGTAATATAGGGAACCTTCTGGAATATCTGTAGAGTATAACTACTGGACCTGTGAGTAGCTGTAGCCCCAGCTTTAATCTCTTAGGATTTCCACTATCATTGGTGTGATCTCTTTGAATCATTGAGTCTAACCTCTCTCTTCTCTTTCTCTCTCTCTCTTGCTTGATCTTTGTTGGTGGCCTTGTCACACTGATTATAGTGTTTCCCTGACAATAGGTTGAAGTCAGACCAAAGTCAAGTTGAGTAATTGGATTACTAAATAAGGCAGCAGAAGTTTTAGATCAGAATAATGTTTATAAAATGACTGAGGAGGAGTCCTCAGACAGCAGGGGTTTATATACATATAAGGTAGTAAGGTAAGACCTATGATCTAGAATATAAAAGGAAGGAATGAAGTAATGCTGAATAAGAGGATGAGTCAAAGGAATAAGGAAAAGGAGAAAGGGAATATTTATGAAGGGGATTAAGGAATCAAATGAGGACTTAGGCACTGAGGAATAATTAGCAACAAAGGGATGAAGTCAAAGTTGATGTAAGACCGAAGTTGATGTAGGACAGAAGATCAGAATAGGTGTCAAAGTCGGAGATGCTGTCAGGCATGCATTTTGTTTGATATCAAATGAGCATGTTTAACGCAAGAACATAAGGACTTATACCATAGAACCATAATTTACTACAGGTCATTTTTTTCTTACTTTTTATGCCAACTATTGTCTTGACGTATCAGCACAGTAACACACTGCCTTTGCACAGTGAAGCACAGCTAAGCACAGCATTTTACAATTTTTACACAGGATTTTGCAGCCTTGCATAGCCTTTAACACACAAAACACTATCCTCATAGCAATGCACAGCAATTACTGCCTATCATTACCTTATAAGGATGTGTAACTCTCGCATTCCAGACATTCTATGGTCATGGAAACCAACGAGGCTGTGCTATGCAAAGGTATAAAAGACCTCCGAAATCCTGAACAAAAAAAAAGAGCAATTTATTTTTTCCCTCTCTTTCTCTCTTTCTCTTTCAAGCACTAGGCAGTGTTGCCAGTGTAGTTCTGTCTCTATCTTCAAGTTGTACCGAATGCAAGCTTGAAATATATACCAAATTTATCTCAATCTACCATACTATACTGAAGCTATCTAAGTCAGTTATACCGAAGTTATCTACGTCTGCCAAGTTATCTACGTCCATCAAGTTATCTACATCTGCCATACCAAGTTATCTATGTCATTTATACCAAAACTATCTATGCTGCCAAAATTATCTACATCCATCATACTGAAATCATCCACACCAGTCTTAATGCAGTTATCTAAGTCTTCTCACACCATAAAGAAAGCCTTTTAACATTACTCCTCAAGTCCAACACTATTACACACCAAGTAAGTACAAATTAACCACTGTTAATATTTACAAGATTCCTACCCACAGATATCAAATGTTCCAACACAACTTTCCATACAATACTACTGAGTCACACATAGCACTACCTCTACAATTATGATATTGTATTCACTGTTAGATTGTAAGAGTAGTTAATATCACTATATTTGTTGATCTACAATTATCCGTTCAGTAGAGAACATTTGTTGTTTACTTCATATTTCACTGATTACCGACTGTAATTGGAACCTCCCGAAGTAGATTCCTTCCAGAGAAACCCAGGTGAAACATAATTCACATTAACAACGGAGACATTATAGTTACTGAGTTCAGTCAGAGAAGTCATAGATTGAACTTGGGAGACTCAGTATATGACACTAAAGGAGAGAGGAAGGTTGAGGCAACAAGGATCAAGGAGAAGAACAAAAAAACCAACAACACATACAACAGGAAGAAAGACACAGCAAAAAGCAAAGGGTTGTAGTTGGACTTTTTTTACATTCGTGTTGCTGCCTTTTGCAATTTTTATTTTTATTTAAATGTTGTATGTACTAAAATATACAATAATGTATTTTTTAGACATGCCCTCCTAGTATAAGCAACCCAAACAATGTTTATGTTTTTAGTGTATCACATAATAGTAAGTGACTGTATTTATTGATTTTTTGTATTACTGAGAGTCACCCACTAAACCTGCTTGCTTGGCCAGAGAATAAAAAATAGAAGAAGAATTCTGTAACAAAGCTGTTGGAGTATCAAATTCTGCTACCTTAGCAATTTGAAAAAATCAGTTATAAAAATATATAACACAAATAAAATATTTACTGATCCTGAATCCATAACAACAATTCGATCAGATTCCAAAATTGTATTAAGTCTATGGCTGTTAGAAAATTAGAAAATTATCAAATAAAAATAAAAGCATAACACTTACGCAATTGTTAAAATTGTGACATTTGCAAATATATCACTTTTAATAATGTCTTGAATGGCTTTATCTGTGTCCAAATCAACAGCAGAAGTTGCTATAAAATCAAACAATCAATAAATGCATTCAAGTATTTATATGTATAATACTGACCTTCATCCAATACAAGTATTTTTGCCTAATTCTGATTAAGCTTAAAGTGCATTCAAAAAACACAAGACACATACCTTTCTCAAAATAGCTCGAGCAAAGCAAAGAAGTTGCTTTTGTCCTGCGGATAATGAAGATCCACCTTCATGTACAGGTGCATCAAGTTTTTCTGGCAAACTTTCAACATAATCTTTTAAATGAGACTAATATAATATTAGCATATTTTTTATAAATAAAAAACATGCTGCTTACTTGTTTTAAAGCTATCCATATATCAGCATCTAAATATTGGCCAACAGGATCAATATTTTCACGCAAGGTGCCTTCAAATAAATCTGGTGACTGAGGAACAATTGACAGAATTGATCGCACTAAAATATATGGCTTATATCAGAAATATATAAGCAGAAATATAATAAACAACAAACAATCATGAAGCCCGATTTTTGATATATCAACAGAATCAATAAATATTGACCCTTGCGTGGATTCAATGATTCGGAAAAGTGCTAGCATCAGCTATAGTTGGATTAGTTTAGCACATAACAATAATAAAATAAAATTTTAGACGTACAGTTGATTTTCCTGCTCCTGTTCTACCACATACACCAATTTTTTCTTTAGGTTTCTATTGCTTTATTTAGTAATCAATGAAATTTAAAAATTGAGAAAAACATACTATTTTGAAATTGATATTCTTTAATACTAAGTCAAGACCAGGTCTATATCTAGTCGAATAATTTCTGTCATAAAAATTAAACATGAGACAATCATGTCAATCTGAGATTTGACCAATCACTTTACCGAAATTCAATTGATCCTTCGGAAGGCCAATTATTTGCAGGTTGATGATCTGGAATTTCTTGCGGTGCTTCGTGCTCTACATCTGTTTGATGCAAAATTCTTTCCACACTGACTATATTTTGTTCAACTTCACTAGCAGACCGAACAACCCAATTCTTGCAAAAATTTGAGCATAACATATATTAAAAAAACAACCAAAACTTACCAAGGAAGAGGTAGTGTTTAATGCATAGGATAATACCAATCCCACAAGACCAGCATCAACACCAGTTGTAATCAAGGCAGATATAGCCAAAGAAGCAACAATGAAAATAATCATAGCACCAACAAATTCAAGACGAACAGCCAACCAACGGTTTACCGAAATGCTGGGCAGATAACACACTTGATTTTGATCAATGCGCCTCTGATTTATCCCAATAAAAATAGACTGCTGATGGAATGCGCGAATTGTTGAGAGCCCCGATAATGACTCAGAAAACCAAGCAAAGATGGGGGAGCGTGTAACAGCATCAATTCTTTTTAGTTCTCGGGAAGTAGCAAGATAATACCTGCAATAGTTATTTGACAATGCAATAAAGTATACTAGAACAATGACTTACTTCATGACCCTGAGATAAAACCATCCGAGAGGAAAAAGGGCAAATAAAAATGGTGGGAAGCTGCTTCCGATGACGATGATAATGAATGAGCACACAGCCAGCGTGCGACAAAGACCTTGGATGACTCGAGCCAGAATTTGATCCACCACATATGTGTCACGGGAGAAGAGATTCAATAATCTATACATTGATAGTCAGCGTATATTTTATAGAGGAAAAAAACTTGTATTACCGGCCCGTAGGAGTCAATTCAAAGAAACTTAACGGCGCTTGCATCAGCGAGAAAAGCATCTGTCAAATATAATACACACAATCAGCAGAAAGGACGACGTAAAAGGGATTGTCGTACAGAGTCATGAAGGCGCTTCGCACTCCTCAGCGCGCAATAGACCCACATAATCATAGCTGAGATAGCCCCAAGTATACTCGACGAAAGAGAAAAGATCCCATACACAAGAAGGTACTTGAACATGCCCGAATTATCCCCGTGCTCCCGATTGTGTTCACCCCAGTATCGCAAAGTAAGAGTGGCCAATACCGAGGCTGCTTGTTGCAACACGGTAGCCAAAAGGAAAAAAGCAAACCCGGTTTTGGACGCTGCTTGAATATATTGCTTATATACTTCAATTTTGACACGACCGCGCTCTTGATGCTCTTTACTGGCAGTTTTGGAAGAGACTTGGGTACGATCGGCCGGTATAACTCGAGCTTTCTGGAAGCTTTCTTTGCGACGCAATTTCTCAGACAAAACAAGAAGATGAGCATCATTGTGTAGGACTTGTTGAGTTTCGCCATCGCCAGTAGGCGAAAGACTACCACTAGTTGTGCGTGGTGTCGACGAACCAGAATTACCATGACTGCTACCATGGCCGCTCCTAGAGAGCAAGGAATAAAATCAATACCCAAAAGTAATGAAAATGACATGTGCCTTACACAAGCTTAGCGATTTCGCTATTGTGATCGGTAACAAGGTTTTGATACGAGTCATGCTCAAGCACAATACCACGGCGGATGAATGCAAGAGAATCGAATTCGTGAATAAAGGCAATGCTATTGGTGACCAGAATTCGTGCCTTTGTGGAGAGCAAACCGTTGGGTCCGATGATGTTCTCTGGGGTACAATCAGTAGTCCGTTCTTCTCAGTATAGTCCATAGATCTTACCAAATACATGTCGAGCAACATGGCTATCTACAGCCGCCAAGCAGTCATCCAACAAAACACTGTTATTCGGCCAAGAAAAATAAGCAAAAGCTCTGAGAAGCAAAGACCAGTATACATACAGATCTGCTCGGGCGTATACCGCACGGGCAAGAGCAATCCGTGACCGTTGACCACCACTCAACTAATAGGACATGATCAGAAAACACAAAACAAGAAAACTACGTTACACGTACAGTTATACCTGCAAAGACATAGATTAATGTCGAGCTCAAGTCTAACTCGTATGTAATTATTGCAAATCACCTTTTTCTCCGACTTCAGTCATATCTCCTTGCGGCAACAGCGCAAGATCTTGACTCAACGCGCACCCTACAACACCGGAAATAAATCAATACAGAAATAGCAAACAGAGGGAGATGGCATTACCTTCAATTACCAAGTTATAGAATGTTTCATCGTATTCATGAGAGAATAAGATGTTTTCACGAACAGTCGCAGACAAAATCCTGGGGAATTGATACTCCATGATTGCAGAACGAAAATGATAAAAAAAGCTCTTACCAGGGATTCTGAGGAGCGTATGCAATGTTGCCATACACTCGAACTTCTCCTTCTCGACGATTCATATCCCCAATGATTGCAGAAAGTAAACTAGACTGTAAAATATCATTTGGTGAACAACGCGGCCAAGGTGCAACCCAAACTCTCCTACCTTTCCGGCACCAACACGACCTAACACACCAACTAATTCTCCTTTCCGCACAGTAAGATTGATACCCTCGAGTGTAGGCTCGACGCTCTTCTTCGACCACGAAAAGTCGGCGTCTTTGATCGACAGAACCTAAGAGGAAGGTAGGTAAAAAATTGGCCGCTTATTGTGTCAAAATAAATTACCTCGTCACCATGCTGCAAGTTGGGGTTCTCGACCACTGTTCGGGCATCCTTTTGGAGTTCATCGGCCATGAGGAAAGAAGACAAACGCTGCACAGAAACTATAGCTTCGATGATGTTTGAAGTTACTTGACTGAACTATAATAATAGGTCAATTTTGCAATTTTCTTGCGGCTGAACTTCGAACGAACCATGGCAAGGGGAAACTGTAGCAACATGAAAAGAGAGATTGCGGGGAAAATGATATCCGAAGTCAAAGGTCGCGACGAAGTGACAGCCGCAGTCGCGAAGGAGCTAAACGCAACAAGCAAAGGGATGCCGCTCCAAAGTGCCATGTTCCATGACTAATTGAGATATTAGATATCTGTGGGCTTAACCATCTCGAAGAACTTACAGTCGTAATTCCAATCCTCCTGAGCATTTTTAGTTCCTCGTTGTTACGAACATCCAAAATCTTGCGCATAAAGCTGTATTCCCAAGCATATAGTTTGATGCTAAGAGTATAATTGTGTTACTAACTGGAGCAGTTTCAGGAAGACACGAGTGAATTACCTCTTGATGTTGGAAAGAAGTTCGCTCATCAGGCGTGTTCTTTTGTCACGGTTCTTCATTTGCTGCTCTTGCATTCTTTTGAGGATACGGGCAATGACTACATATTCATCAGAATGAAGAGCCATTAGAACTAAAAGAGAGGGCTTACACGTGTTCAAGGGGATCGATATTATCATTATTGCAACACCGACGAACGCAGCCCATCCAAGAAGGTTATACAACGATATAAACGCAAGCATGATCTGTACGTAAATTAAGAATCAAAGACGACAGAGATCATAGGGAATCAATTACCTGTAACGGTCCCGAAATTGCGATAAGGCCATACGTGCACAAGTCTTGCAAACGAGTAGCATCAACCGACATTAAGTTGACAATATCTCCAGAGGCACGCGTGCGCTCGTCGTTCGAAAGTACTAAAGATTTAGTATAGATAGCGGTGACAAGTCCTGCCCTGACTCGCATTCTATTTCCTCGAATTAGATGCACACGATGCTTCACTCTTGAAAAGCACAACATACCCAGTTTCAAAGGTTCTTTGGAAATACTAAGCGCAGTCGTCAAAACCTTTCCGTGAAAGTGAGATACTGACACTGACCTGATTCAAGCATATGGTCTGGACAACCGATGCAATGAACATGAACACTGCAATGGCAAATCCCTGGAGATTGCTTGGTCGTCTGTCTGGGTGAAGCCGTGTGCTTTGGTAATAAGAGATATAAGCCAATAGTAATCGAAGGAGCTGAGGTTGCAAGAATGCCAAGAGGTCTTGCACTATCTTCAAGCCAGCGGCTACCGCGTAAGGTCCGCCATATGCCACAAACAGAGCTTTCCATAAGGTGCTGGGAAACTTTAGACATAAAAAAGAAGCAATAAATAAGGAACTAACTGTTTTTCCAGAGCCTTCTTCAAGTCGTTACCCAAGTTGACAGATTCGTCAGACTTCCGGAGAGGAGGTAAATCTTCCTCAGTGATGAACCTGCTTGCGCCGATTTTCATAAGGGGGGTCATCCAAGAGAAAGTCTATTTAATGTTAGAGCCAGTGTAGCATATATGCAATAAAAAACGTACCCAGATGCTGTAAACGTTTGCTGTCAGGACTGGATTTTCAGCGGACACTTTCTCCAACGGACGCCCAACCTCAGATCCTATGCATTCGAGAACATAAGAGATCAGCCCTAGGCCCAGAGAAGCATACTTCAGCGCTGCCACGACTACAAAAGGGTGTATGTCTTTTGAGGCCCTCGTTCGAGTCCAGATAGCGACGGCGACCAGATAAAATGGCCAAAACAAGAGCAAAAAGGTGGATGATGTTCTTGTTCGAGTATGGTTAAAGTAGACTAGTGGGAGAATCGAGGCCAAAGCGAAGGGTTCCAAGACGTAGGATTGAATGACCGGGACAGACTGGTGAGTAGCGAGAATGAAAGACGCGTTCACGAGACTGAAGATGCAAGAGCTGAAAATCAAAACCTGCAAAGATTTTTGAGATGAATGCGAATAAGTTGGTGAAAGGGCAGGCTCACAAGCTTGACACGTAGGAGCCAGATGCTTTTTTGCGATTTCTCTGCGGATTGTTGCAAGCAGAGGTTAAGGGACCTCAAAAGCGAGAAAACAAAAACAATGGACAATAATGTGGGAAGAATAATGCCTTCTTCAAAGCAAGGAGTACTATCAAAGTCTCTGAGATGAGAGACAGCGCGCCAGCCTTCGTCATCGCGACAGGTGGCCATACTGAGTGAGAGTCAACGTTGAAGACACGACAAGTCGAATTTGATTTCAAATCTGATTTCTGGAGTTTCGGACCGAATTACTATATATAGACATATACACTAATCATCAAGGGGAGGAAGCCCATCCCCTACAATCTGTTCGCCTTGTGCTACTTTTTTAAATAATTCGTATGCCCGGTCCAAATCATCGTTCACAATCACAATATCGTGCGCATTTGCCTCTTTGGCATATTTTACCTCGCTTAATGCTGTCGCCAGCCGTTTTTGGACTGAGCTCTCCGTCTCTGTCCCCCTTTTTTGCAATCGTGCCCGCAGATCAGCCATGGACGGCGGAGAGATGAATAAATACACGGGATTCAGATTCGTATTTTTGATTTGACGCACACCCTGTTAGTATCAATGAGTGGAAGCACACATGGATGGATGCAACCATACCTGTGCCTCAATATCGAGTATGCACCGTCTACCTTGTTGCTGGACTTGTCTTACGGTTTCGAAGCTGGTCCCATAATAATTGCCTGAGAATTCAGCGTGCTCTATAAAGGCGCCATCGCGAATAAGATCTTTAAAAGTTTGCTGGGTAACAAAGTGGTATTGCTTTCCGTCGACTTCGCCCGGTCGAGGACTTCGGGTGGTATCTGCGAGTTTGATTGGTTACAAAGTCAGCAGGGAGAGACCTGATATGGCGCACGAGAAACGCTGAAGCCGAATTTGTCCGGAAATTCAGCAAATAAGCGGTGAAGAAGTGTACTCTTGCCAACTCCGGAGGGTCCAGAGAGAACGAGAGGGCGTAGGAATTCTGGCAGGGGAGACATGGTTCGTTGCAAGAAAATCAGCAGCGGGCCCATAGATTCCGTGATGCGCCTGTGTGACCGGGGGTGACAGGTGTCAATGAAGTGGTCACTCATGTAAGCCGGGGTTGCTCTTTCACAATTTGTATTCCTTCGCTTTCTTTCACACCAGCTACGACGACGACGGATTCTTTACCTTTTCTTCCCTCCCTCCCAATACCCAAGGAACTTCAAGCTCTATATACCCAAGCTTGTTGTATCCTCCCTTCTAATACCATTCTTTTGACTTGGCTACACCCTACTATTCCCCGGATTTCCCAACACACAAACTTTATCTCCCCTGTAAATCCAGGCCAACGGGCAACGACATCATAACGACTCATAATGGGCGCTGTATGTTGTAGGCCGCAGGTCAGAACTTTTCCCACTGCTTATATCTTCCGTTCATATATTCACCTCACTGTAGCCCATCGACTTCGATGGTGAAGTCAATCTCTTCCATTTCATGCTCCTAAGATGTGTCGGGAAAGGAGCGTTTGGGAAGGTCAGCATCTTGGAACTGCAATTCGCTTTTATCTCACTTTGTATTCATATTGAAATCGTCTCAGGTCCGGGTCGTGCAACACAAGCAAACGCGTGATTTATATGCACTCAAGTACATCAATAAGACCAAGTGCGTCAAAATGAAAGCTGTCCCAAACGTTATCCAGGAAAGACGACTCTTAGAAGAGGTCTGTGTCTATTTGCCACTTTCTTAGTACGTCTGTTAGGGGATAGGGGGTGCTCATGTCTTCTGTGCTTTCAGGTCGACCATCCTTTTATTGTCAATCTTCGGTACGCATTCCAGGATGATGAGAATTGCTTCTTCGTTCTGGATCTTATGCTTGGCGGTGACCTGCGTTGTTAGATTTTTTCTTTTTCTGGTTGCCCATGAATTTTTTGATAACATGCACCTACAGTCCACTTGGAAAGACTAGGCTCCATGCCTGAAGAAACAGTGCGCTTCTATATGGCACAACTATCGTCCGCTTTGTCGTTCTTGCATGAGATGGGCATTATGCATCGGTGACTACTCATTACATGACGTGCGAATGTCCCTCTGACACATCTGTCAAGTGACCTCAAACCAGACAACATCCTGCTCGACGAACGCGGAAATGCCCATCTCACCGATTTCAATATCGCAGTTCATTTCGGCGAACGAAAGCTAACTGGAGTCGCGGGATCAATGGCATACATGGCACCAGAGTATGTTCCCTATCGAAAGTACACGGGGCGTAATTGACATTTCCACATACAGGATATTGTTGAAAAGAGGATACACATATTGCATTGACTGGTGGTCACTTGGCGTATGCGCCTATGAGTTGATTTTTGGAAGACGTCCTTTTAGAGGTAGATCCAATAATGATCTTACCTACAGTATCACCAGAGATCCACTCAAATGGCCGGATGATGTTGATAAGAAATGCAGTCGGGCTGGCGTCCAAGTTTTGAAAGGGGTATGTACTTGGATTTTCATTGCTTGTGTTTTGCTAAACTCATTGTCAATAGCTACTGGAAAGAGATCCATCTAAGCGTTATGGGTGCAAGCCGAATGGAGAAGGTTTCCAAGAATTACGGCGGCTCGCTTGGTTCCAATCCATCGATTGGGATACATTAGAATCCAAGGAACAGACGCCTCCTTTTGTCCCCGATGTATGTGTTTCATTATTTTTATGACAAATACTCTATTGATCCCTTTGATGCGATACAGGCCAAAAAGGCAAACTTTGATGCATCTCATGAATTGGAAGAATTACTGCTCGAAGATAATCCTTTGAAAGCAAAAGCACGGAAAGCTAATCAAGATAACTTAAGCGCCGAAATGAGGCAGATGGAAGAACAGTCAGTATTTACTATCCGCATGCAAAAAATTGAATAGCCTACTAAACTCTGGTTAGATTTACTTCTTATGATTTCAAGAAAATGCAACGACGGTCATACTATCCCCATAATCAGCACCTTATATCTACAGCAACCGCCACATCTTCGGGTCTCGCCTCATCTCGTCCAGGTACTCCCGCTAACGACCTTCGTGTGGAAAATAGTGGATTGCGTGTCGAAGGTGCCGACATGCGAATGGATGGCGCCATCATCTATAACGGTAACTCTTTAGATGGAGATGATATTATGTCTAAAGAAAGAGACATGATGCGGATGGAAAAGGCGCAGCTTGAAAAGGAGTACTCATAAGGACCCTACACTCCGTATAATCGTAATGTGGTGGCACACCTTTTCTGCTACACTTACTGACTTGAATACTTGCTGCAGAACTGCAGAATATCCTTTCTTTCGTCTTTCTTTTCAGGCTAGAACCTTTTTCCCTATATCATATAGTTTTATCTTTCTTATCTGTTTCGTATTCGCGGTTTATATGCTTTTATGTCTGGTTACCAACTTTCGCTTTCCTGGTAGTTGTCGTCGTCGCCGCCGTATTGCAATAGTGCAACTCCATTTATATTCCTATGCCCAACTCTTTTCGTGCTATGTAACTTAACACTTACACTTAATACGGTCAAGAACCTTGTATCAAATTTCAGGGGCTTCAGAGGGTCATCCGGTGTTGAGCAAACAGTTTTTGTTGGACGTAGAAATGGTGAGTTGATGATTATATGCAAACGAGTGAGGCCAAGACCGTGAAGAATTTCTAGAGAATTTTGTCTATTCGTATCACGTGCGCGCCACCCAGTATAGACGCGTCGCGTATTGTTGCTTCACTACTACCCGAAGTAACTTGGATCTTGACTCCATCCATCTAGAATGGAATACACAGGCGAGGGAGTACCTTTTTCCTTGTAAGTCCGCTTCTGATTTTCTTTTTCAACACGTATTGAATCTATTCAAGTTTCTGTTCACTTGTACGCAAGATCTCAGAGGTGCAACCTACTACGCCTAATACTAAGAAAAGACCTCGGCAACCATCAACATGTTTGGACTATCCAGCTCTCTGCCTATTCAAAGAATGGGCTGAAGCACTGGCCAAGAAATTCTCTCCACTTCCACCTAATACAACCGCAATATGCTTTCGATTATTGTTCCCAGAAGAAGACGTTCGCCGCAAGTATGATATCCAGGAGACCAGGATGACCGCCTTGTTGGTGGACTGCTATGGACTAGATAAGAATGTATTTAAACCGTCGGGGAAGGAAGAGTCATCAGGCTGTCTTGGACAAGAACTGAAGATGATCTTAGAGAGGTCCTGCTCAGTACGTGTAAATACCTTTGGCCTAAACTTTTGCTCCAATTGTTTTCGCAGTACCAAGACGGGTTTATTAGCGAGGTATCAATAACAGAGATTGACGAACTACTGGATGAACTGGCGGCTAATTCAGGATATTCTTACCGATCTGTTCGGTCGAAATATTTCAAGTCGAGCAGGCGTGGACGTTCTGCGATTATGCAGAGTCTTTTTAGGAGACTTGCGCCATTGGATGCCTCAGTACTGACGCAGATTATCCTGAAAGACTTGCGGCCCTTGCTCTATCCCCTGTCTGAGTGGCATTATAGTACTGCATTGACCAAACTCAATTCAGCATCGGTCAAGATGTTAACCAAGGAACATGCAATGAATGCTTGGGACCCCTCAAAAGCGATGCTACGATTCTATCGTGTAAGATGCGACATCGACCAAGCTGCTGCTTTTGTAGACCAGCCTGAGCATTTAAGGCCTCGCATCGGTCCGATACTGGGTTCAATGATAGCGGTATGGCCAATCGTGATTGTGATTTTTAAGTGCATTCCTTCTGACTATTAGTATTTTGATAGGTACCTAAATCTGAGAAAGGCCTGAGCTGTGAACATGCTCTCACTTTCTTTAACTCTGGAATAGTTTGGGCAGAGAACAAATATGATGGAGAGCGAGCGCAAATTCATGTGTCACTCGAAGACGATGGTTCCTCCTGCATCACCGTCTTCAGCAAAAGCAAAAGAGATTCAACACTAGATAGGCATACTCTTCATGACATTATACGACAGGCTATCGGCCTAAATGAGAAAAGTCCTGAAGACCCATACCGTAAACGTAAAATACGGAAAAATATCATACTTGATGCCGAGATGGTTGCGTTTCGAGGAACAAAAATAGAAGGTTCGTTACTCTGCACATTAAGCGATTGCAACGATAACCCTTACAAACAAACAGAATTTTGGCATATTCGTAGACTGATTGAAAATACTGCTGTGGGTATAAGGTATAGAGGAGCAAATAAAAATCCAGGATCCAAAGTCCTTGGCAAGTAAGTATCCATTTTGTCATCGGGATTTCACAGCGTATTTATCTTTAATAGACGCAAGGCCATGGATCCTGAAATTGACGAAGACGGTCTTCATTTAGGCATAGTCTTCTTTGACGTCCTTTATCTGGATTCGACTTCATTGCTCTATCAAACATATAGATCACGCCGCGAGGTATTGGAATCGATTGTCCGCCCAGAACCTGGAAAGGCTGTTCTTGCTAGGCGATTTCCGATTGTAATGGCTGGAAATCCTGAAAGCGAGTTGCGACATATATTCTCTTACACCATTTCAGATTATCAGGAAGGCCTGGTCTTGAAAGGAGAAAATTCGTTATATAATGATTTTCGGAATCCATGGGTCAAACTCAAGAAGGACTACATTCCTGACTGCGGAGACAAGATAGAATTATTAATTTTGGGCGCTAGTTGGGAAAAGGTTCGTGGGCGAACACTGCGTGGTATGTCAACAACTTTTTTTTTCCGCCCCGTACCGAATGACTCTTAGTTCCACCCACGACTTTTACCACGTTTTACGTGGGCGCCCTTGACATGGAAAAACAACAAAGACAGGTTCGTCTGACCCCCATTGCTATCTTGAAACGCGTTCAAACTTTTTCGCAGAGTTTACCTCATTTCCATGCATATTTCACTGTATCGTATGGCCTAAGTCGCAAAGAACTAGAAGAGCTTAACTTCTTGATTAAAAGTTCAGATACTTCTCCTTACACAACTTTGGTGAGGAAAATACGGCTATCAAGATGACTCACTTGCTGACCTGCTAATTTAAGGATAAGAATGGTTTTCCGCACACTTTGTCTTTTCTCAAAGGCTTACAACCACCAGCAATAGTTCTGAAGACGCCTTTAGTAGCCAGCTTGATGGGAGCCGGATACACTAAAGCTAGGAATAGTGAGGTGAGCTCCAAACTCTTGACAACGAAATATTACATAACCTGTCTTTATAGCATTATGAACTTCGATTTCCAAGACTTCTGCATGTATACCGAAATAAGGAACGAAATTGGAGAAATGTCATTGATTTACAGAGCCTCGATAACATTGCGCGCCGTTCGGTTGGTAAGGATCGACCAGACAAAGTTGACCGTGACTGGGTAAACATCACCTTTGGAAAGCAAGCATCGCCAGGGATGAATTCTACCTCGAAACGCCATAGTACAGCCGACTTTTGGAATGAGAAACTGAAAGGGCTACGAAAAATGCCCGTTGAACTCGGCAGTCCACCACCTGATTGGAAGAAGTACGAAGAAGAAGAAGAAACAAGTCCGCGACCTTTATCTGTTAAGACAAACTTCGTAAATTCCGTTACGACTCTTCCTGCGGTTGTTATCACGACCCCTGTCGGACCGTCAACCAGAAGAGCAAGCAAGAGCCCAACTCAGCCCAAGAAATTGAAAACCAATGAACCAGTGAAGGAAGGTTATTATGTATATTTCCAGAGAGAAGGAGAAGGTGTGATTCCTACGTGTAAATGGTATGCAAGCTTCAAAAGGAGGTGTATCGATTGCCAAGTGCAGTCTGTGGAGACACTGCTGAACTGCTGTGGGTGGACCGGTGAACGAGTGAAAGGAATAAAACAAGGGATGATTGTTGTTCACGAGTGCATAGAGGGGGTAGCGAAACAAATAGAGAAAGCGGTGGAAATGGTGGAAAGAAGCGGGAAGAGTAAGGAAGGAAGAGCTGAGATCGTTGTGTACACATGTCAGAAAAATAAGATAGTGTTTTCTTAGGTAATGACATCATGTTTGTATTTCTACGTCCATCATCGACTTTCCGTTGCTTTTCCTCGTCTGCTCGAGCTATCGTCTATGCTGAGAACGGTGATCCGTCAAAGGTCCTCAGTGTTCTCACATATCCTGCGCCCCAATCCCCACCACCAAATGCTGTGAATCTTCGCTTCCTGCTTTCTCCAGTTAACCCTGCAGATATCAACGTTGTAGAGGGCGTGTATCCCACAAAGCCAACCAAAGCCGACCTCTTGTCTCTGCCTGGAAGAGACAAACCGTTCTTTGTAGGAGGGAATGAAGGTCTTGCACGCGTCACTGCCCTGGGAGACGGCGTGGATTCCCTGTCTGTGGGAGACTGGGTCATCATGCTCAAGCAACAGGCAGGGACTTGGGCTACGGACAGGACCGTTTCAGTCAAGGATGTCGTCCGACTACCAGACGTAGATTCTTTAACAGAAGCTCAGGCAGCTACATTGACGGTACCGTTCTCCCTATTATCCTGTCCGTCCAAATCATTAAATGCTTCTGATGCTGCAGGTCAATCCACCAACAGCATACAACATGTTGTCCGACTTCGTAGACCTCAAGGAAGGGGACTGGGTCATCCAGAACGGCGCAAATAGTGCCGTATGAATCATTCGTGCCTTATTATTCCTTCAGTCTGATTCTTTCGTAGGTCGGTCAAGCAGTTATTCAAATAGCAGCAAGTCGAGGTCTGCGAACCATAAATCTCATTCGAGATAGGTTGGTTCTGATTGACACCACATCATTTTCTCCTGGTCTCATTTTTGACCTTTAGACCCGACCTTGAAAGCTTAGTTAACAAGTTGCAGAAGCTGGGAGCAGACCATGTCCTTACTTATGACCAACTCTCGGACAAGGCCGTGAGAGAAAAGGTCAAAGAGTGGACCGGTGGAAAGGTATTCTCGAGTATAATCCTTCCACCTACGCGCTGACGAAAAATCAAGGCAATCCGATTGGGATTAAATTGTGTCGGTGAGAAAATTTCCATGAATATATAGGTAGTCTTTCCCGTGTTGACACGGTTTCTATCAGGCGGGAAAGACACTACCGCTATGGCCAGATTACTAGGGAACGAAGCCCACCTTGTTTCCTACGGCGCCATGGCGAAGCAACCGTTGTCGCTTCCGACTTCATTATTCATCTTCAAGAACTTGACATGTCACGGATTTTGGCAAAGCCGGTGGTACACCCATCGGTCTCTCGGAGAAAGACAAACACTAGTACAAAATTTAGTCAATCTAATCAAGGAGAAAAAGGTAAGAATAACTGTTCCGAAATCTATAAATTGTTGACACTTTCACGGCAGCTCAACACACCGGAACACGAAATCGTTACCATAGATGCGAAACAGACCGATGAAGAAGCATCACAAAGAATCAGGGATGTCATGAAAGCGTTGTTGGAAGGCAGTTATGGAAAAAAAGTATTGTTGAAGCTGGAAAGCAATCACTCTTAAATGTGTTCACAGAACAGATAGAAGGATGGTCATTCCAATGGCTAGTCTATCTCATTTTACGATCCTCAAAGAAGTTCTGCAAAGATATCATGAGCTTGCATGCATGAAATTTGATAGTAAATTAAACACACCTTTAGGTGGCGCAGTTGCCATGCACATGTTAGCACCAAAACAATAATCTGTGCAACACTATACCAGACCGCCCGAGAATTGGTTGCCTCACTCAAATCACGATAATCCTCCTCTCGCTCACGCTGATACTGTTGTTCTCTCCTGATATCTTCCAATTTCTGATTAAGGTCGCGGACCTTGCTGGCGAGTTCAGATACATGAGACCTATCTTGTTCCACGTCGGGCTTTGTCGAACCGACAACAATGTCGAGATAGAGGCGGATATGGGTGTGACTGAACCATGAGGTATAATTGGTGGAAAGACAAATAGAGTGATCTCCTGCTTCGTGAGAGGTGAAGGTGAATTTGCCGTCGAGGGGACCCGTAGTCTTCACGACGACATGGCCAGAAGGTTCTTCCTACATTCGAGCTTAGAACAACAGATCGAACCACGTCAAGTGCAGAGAAACAAACCTGGACTTCAATAATAATTCCAAGCTCCGGGTTGTCGACGTATTTCTGTAGCTGTTCTGACCACTCGAGAGCGCGATAATGTCCTGCAAAGGGAATAAGAGCTATTTAGAGTGACGAAGTGATATGTATCTCTCTCTACCTTCTACAACGGTATCTGTCGGTAATTCTTCGATAAAGCAACGCTTCTGATTTGCATCGAGATAAAAGTGGAGGGCATTAACAGAAGATAAAAGACATAAAAATAAAGGGACCAATGCGACGCGCATGGCGGAAGAAGTAACACAAGCAAGACTCGAACGTGGCAACTGACCAATGTTATGTGTGACGTCACGGCGTCTAGTGTTTATCTTAGTATTACCGTCGGCATGGCTCATATCCCAAACTTATCAATAATCTCAAATGTTAATTTTTCTTCCGATATGCCACCTGTTTTACTTTCTTGATGTCTAACTTCCTTTGTCTAATACCTTTCAACTCATCTGACCGTGCCAGTTCAAATTGCATCACTCGCGCTGCCGCGCACGTTCGACAACTTGCTTCTTAACTATCTGTCTTGGCTGCTGTCCGCTATCGATTATTCTATCTTGGACTGCACTGCATCGGCAGAGCTATTACAGTGCACATTCACGTATTCCCCAAATACGACTTCGCTTTTTCGTCGAGTCTTTTTATTCTTGGCGATATGACCGAAAGGCTGTGTCTAATCACTGTCGTTACACTATAAAACTTCCAACCACACTCTTAGGCTTTCATAGACCCTACTATGTCGGAAAAACCGTACAACACAAATCTTCTCAACCCTGAAGAACTCGTATTTCTGGAGAAATATGGTTCCACTCTGTCGTTATCCCGACACATTGCGGTTCCAATTGCACCTATTGAATCCATGTCTGACCATGAAGAGGTGTGTGTCTGCAACGTCTTGGTCTTTCCATGTAAATTCACAGCCATTAGATGGTATACACTGGTGAATTATGTGTCCAGAAAGTTCGCCTGCGTTTAATGCCAATCACTGGACTAACAAGAGAAGAACGAAGACAGTCGATCGAGGTACGGTTATCCATTTCTTCTCATCATCTCGGCCAGACTGAATTTCAAGTTTATGCCAGAGGATAATCTACAAATTGAGGCGCTGGAGAAATTACAAGCATAGGAATATAATCGACATTTCAGGTTTTTGTGCGAAACCCGATGTGCCACGCTTGATGCTCGTATCTGCTTCTACAAGTCCTACCATTCTCGAACACATGTCTCATAATCCAGGATTTGATCCCCTTCGTAGCGTAAGTTTTCTCGTTACTGAACGCAAGGTCATGCTTTGACACCATTCAGTGTGTAGACATTGCGACTGGGCTCGATTACTTGCATCGGAATTCCATCGTTCATGGTGCGGTCAGAGGGGTGAGTATGAAAACCTCGAAGATTTGCGTCTCGTTTTCTTAATGTCAGACCACCAGTCAAATGTGCTCGTCAACGATAAAGGACAATGTATCTTGGGCGAATTTGCAGCCGAGAGTATCCCAACGCCGTCAATCCTAGAGCGTTACGCCAATTGGATTGCTCCCGAACTTGTGGAAGTCCACAAATTTCACAATTTCCTGATCGATAATTACCGAAGCCATGATTATTTCGGAGAATACCAAATGGCGAGCGATATATACGCTCTTGGGTGCACAGCTCTCGAGGTGAATGCGATGTCTTCATTGAATAAGACCCCTTCACACATCTTTTATTACGCTAGATTTATATGAACGAACCTCCCGCAGTCATGCACATTCCTTATGACACTGTACGGACACACAAAGAACTTGCCGCCTTGCAACGAGATCCAACGGTAGAGGAAAAACAAGTGATACCGGACAGAGTACTGGGCGCTATATCAGCCATGCTGTCCTTCGTACCGCATCGCCGACCACAGTCTGAACACGCTTTAAAATGGATGAAACATCCAGATATGCTCAGGATATCGGCTTGTCCACCCGTTCATGCCAAAAGCATGTTATGGCGAGCATATCGGAAGAAAGATGTTTGATACGAGTCTTTGCATTACACCTACTTATTGACCACTATGCTACCCAGTTTTTGTGATTAATCATTATATGTATAACCTTTGCTATTTTTTAAATCATATATCAGATAGATATCATTGCAATAAATATATTTACATCTTAGGGTATACCGGTCTAGAAATACAATGGAATGTTATACACAACTACAGTAGTACGTGCGCATGTTGGATGACAATCGTCTTGAAAAGGGTCAAGCCAGCCGCATGACAGGATTTGCCGCGTTTATACTCGTACTCCTGCTGACCAGTCCCATTGAGCTGATGCCCCCAGGCGCGCCAGTCCCACCACCACTCCCAAGAGCATTGAGAAGTAGACCGCGGCAACACCGTACACGTTCCCTTCTTTGCACAAACCAAGTGCCCGCATCACAAGGAACGGCTAACGGTACGCCAATCAAGCCATTTTCTCTTGCTGTTCGAACACTTTTAATGAGTTCCTCAACCTCAACGTCCGAATCCAAATCTTCCAAGTCCTCCGAAACGTCTTCCCGCATCTCCTCCGCCAACCTCTGTTGTGCGGCGGCGGCGGCAGCAGCTTTTTTCCCAATCTTCTTTGTAGTGGAAGTAGCACCAGATTTCTTGCTAGTAGCAAGAGTGTCAGCGCCCATTGCCGCGGCCGCCTCGCCGGCAAGTCTCTTCTTCTCCAGCTTCTCTTTCTCCCGTTTCTCCTTTTTTTCTGCCTTGGTTTCTCGTTTCACAGGCTCAACAAAATTGGGGTTATTTGCTCGCTGCCAGTCCAACAAGAGATCGTCGTAGTTCCGCGACCTTCCTTGGACACTCCGTTTCGCACCCATAGAGTGTGATTTACAGGTGAGGGAACGAGAGCATGGAAGCCCTTTGTCGTTAATCACTCCACATTGTTTGTCATAGTCAACAGGACCTTTCATACGACCTTTAGTGACCTTGGGAGCAGGCTTTGTCTTCTTTTTCGCCGGCTCTTCTGGGGACGGGGAAGCTTTGCGCTTCTTGGAGGCTTTCTTCGCATCTGACGAGGAGAGGTAATTAATTCAAGTTCTCTTTAAACACAGAAAATAAAGTCACCTTCAGCGTCAGCTTTGCCCTTCAAGCCTTTCTTCCCGCCAGTCCGAATTATATTGCAGATGTCTAATGATGCATGACATTCAGCGACAGGCGATATATCAGCCGCTCAATGCCAACCTCTGTGTTCCAGGATAAAGCTTCGGAGGACCGGCTTTCCGCAATCATTACACTTGACCAACCCGATATCCGATGTAGAGGTAAGGGGTTGGGCGCCGAACACTTTCATATCGCGTGCTGGAAGCCATGTGGTAGGCGGGGAAGGGGGCGGTTCAGAGGAAGAAGAAGGAGACGATATGTCCCATGTAAAAGGGGAAGTGGGAGCGGGAGACGGCTTGAGTTTTATGGTCATCAAGGTAATGTAAGAGTTTAAGTAGAAGCGACTTGCCTTGGCACTCTTAATTACTTGTTCATACACGTGATCGCCATTGTCCTGAAGTTTGAACAAATGACACACCAAAATTCTTTAGAATACGGAATTTTCTGTTAGACAACATATACATAGGAGCTTTCATAAATAATAATACAGTAGAGATGTGAATAGAAGAAAGAAAAGAGTATCTAAATGTAATATTCTGGTTTTCTCGAATTAATGCCATACTCTGCTAGGGCCGCACTTAAGTCATCCATCGTTAGAGTCGTCCTCGTCTTATCCTGAGTAGACATGATGAATTGTCAATTAGAGGACCATTCGCAAAAAAGCGCCCACCTTTGTAGAACCAGGCCCTGTAAGAGGCTGGTTGACACGAGCCCGACCCCCAGACGCGTTCGTACGAATGCGTGCATGCTGGTAGGCGTCGGCTGCGATATCTGACACAAACTTCTGTGCTGCGAGAGAGAGTAGCCGTTTTCTAGGTCATAATCAGGATTGGAAGTAAATAGACACAAAAGGGTGATCATACAATCGGACGTCTTCGCACTCGAATCCAACGCGTTGCAAGTAGTAATCAGTTACTTCGTTGGGAATCTAAGACGCAGATGAATATCAAGCGGTATGGATGACACCATCCGAGACTCACTAGTGGTTCATACTCGTCTAGCATCAACATGAAGTCTGCCAAAGTACGGTCCTTTCGCGCTTCCTCCGCTGCTTGACGTGATTGCGTAGGTGCCGCCTGGGTCGAAGTCGTTGCAGTAGTAGATCCGGCAGCAGCAGTTATTTGACCATTTTGTTGAGGTTGCGAGGAATCTGACGATACTGGAGTGTAGGGTGAGGAAACGGGATACGCAAATGTCGAAGCGGTTTGTTGTGAATTTGACATGATTGTTGGTCTGAAAGGGCCACCCGAACTACCGGCTGTGATGTCGGAGATAGCGGGGTTTAAAATTGGCTATATAGTCTGATTTTTTTTCGAACACAGGATCAATTCGTCTCCTGGCCTTCAACGACATCCATCTCATGGTGAGCATCTCTTCCTCTGCGCAATTCTTGCATATGATGTTTGAGGCATTTGGCTTTACGCAGGAGCGCACCCTGCACTGCAGAATTTTATCTCAGCTACCTTCGGAGGGGCCACTTTGGTGGTTCTCATCCGCTTTTCTGATTCATTTTCTTCCTTTCACAATTGTTTAGTCAATTCAAACTAATCAAACTTGTTTTTCATAGGTTCCCTACCATGCAGTCTCAGGGTTGTTGTGCTTTCTGTACTTTTTGTAATATACATGTGATAAAATTTTCCTGTTGCCTCGAACTTCACAAATGAAATCACTTCAGAAATCTTTCTCGGGCTTTTAACTCAGTCTAAATAACATAGTTACTAGTCGATGCAAGCTCTCATGAGAAAGTGTAAGTTACGAATTCTATTCATCATGATCATAAATCTATGCATTCGTCAAGTGCTGTATAGTTTACACTGTGAAGCTATGTATATAACTAAATGGTGGATGCGTATGGGCACAAAATCTCTTTTACTGGTCTATCCTTAGGAGCTTGTCTTCGTCTTTAATTTTAGTAGAATTCGCCTCTTCTTCTTCCAGGGCGGATAACAGCGCATCAACGTTCGGCGAAACAACGAACTGTTTGTTAACTTCTCCTATGACAGACATTTTTTTGTTTGTTCTGTCCAAGTATACAGCCTGTTGTAAAAACGACGGTTGCGTTGCTGCATTAACCTGGTCAAAGGAAATTTTGAATTATTGAGAGGATAGCTTGGCAGCAAAAAAAAAAGTTACAACTCACGTCGAGCAAAATGCCGTTCGCTAATCTAATTTTGACCGCCCCGCTTCGGTAAACTTCTAATTTTCCAATGACCCCGTCAACAGGAGATTTGACCTCTGGGGTATCAGTCGATGGCGTTGTGGAGGCTCCCGCAGTTGGGTCCGATTTTGCATCTGGAGCAAAGGAAACTTTCTTTCCCGTGGTGTCAGGTAATTCATCAACCATCATAGCGGGCTCTGTTTTCGATGAGAATTCGGGGAATGGTGCCGGAAATTGGAAAAAGTATAGACGATCCTCCCGAATCGAGTCATCCTTGGAGTTTTAAGTGACATTGATTATGGGACTAAAAGCAAGCTCACCGTATCAAGTGTAGCATGTGCGGCGAAGTCTTCAATGATATCTTCAATTTCACCTTCATCTTCACTTTCGCTGAGATTTAAAGCGTTACTGGCATTCACCTCCCCTTCATCTTCAAGAACAAAAAGTTTAATATTTGGTAGTTGTTGGAAATACATATATGCATACCGAGATCGGCGACCTCTTCCTCCTTCTTGACTTTTTTGGGGGGCTGGCGCTCCTTCCGCAGGCTTTCTGGAGCCATCCAATCCATCTGACGCACGTTGTCCATGTCTATGATCTCGACGCCTTCATCAGGGTCAGAATAAACTTCTTCATCTTCATCTTTTATAGGATTGTTCTTCGAGCTCAAATCTTTCTTCAGCAAAGGTGGAGCGGATAGGGATAGATTGGAACCGGTCCGAGAGTTGTCGGATGGCACGCTGGGGACGAAAGTCGAGCTGGCTGCTGTTCTCCGCGAAGTGCTGTCTGCCATGGCCGGTCCCATGGCAAATGGACCGCTAGCAGTCATTTCGACTACTGGAGGGGCACCCCGACCGCGACCTCTGCCTGGCGCATCACCTCGACCCCTTCCTCGACCTCTACCACGCTCTGTCGGGGCAGCTGAGGGAATCACAGCAGGAGTGGGTTCCTAGAGTAGAATTTAGAAAGTTGGTGATGAAAATATAGATGTAGTGCATACCGGCTTAACATCTCTGGGAGATTTTATATGAGTTGGGAAAATACAAAAAAGATGACCACGAATGACTGACTCTTTTTTTCTTCTCTGAGGAAGAGTGGGCACGAATTTGAGTTTCTGTGTGCCTTGTCTTGTTACATCACTTTGCTTTTTTGCAAGACTGCCGATAGCCTTTGGGATTTGTGAACTAGAAGAAGGATCTGTAATGAAGATGAATAGTTGATGGTGAAAAAGAAATATTAGCAAATATCTAACCGGACATGTCGAATTGAGAGGCGCGCAAGGACTCCAGCTGAGTTTGGATCAAAGGTAGCAAGTCACATGTCCGCTTTAATTTTTTAAACACGCGCTCGCTCGGTCTCTTTGATCTTTATCTATCTTTACCTCACCCTTCCTTCCATCATGGCCGACTCAATAAAATACTGGCATGTCACCTACAACGATATCCACAACCTCATTCGCAATGCCACCCCGAAGATTGCCTCTCAATTCAACCCTGATCTTCTTATTGCTATCGGTGTGTTAACTTTACGCTTCCTGCTAGAGAAAGTCCATAAATTGATCTCGATTTTTTTTTTCTTCAGGCGGAGGGTTAGTCGATGCGTATCTGTGATAATGGTTTCCGTGCTAAAATTTTATTCCATCCAGTGGTTTCTTCCCAGCGCGTGTTATGGTAATTTACCCTCGTTCAACTCCCTATCATCTTAGCTCAATAACCTTTTGCCCAGCGTACTTTCCTGAGAGAAGAGACCGGAAACAAGACCCTGCAAATTCAGGCAATTGGTCTCTCACTATATGAACCCGTTGAAGGGACCACCGCAGAACAACTAGGGAATGAAGTGGTTCGAACCCAATGGCTGTGTGTATCAATATCCGCGTTAGTGATGGTGATGAAGCCGCTTACATTCATTTATTAAAAAAGTGGGCCCGAAGCCGGGAAAATGTTGGTCGGAAAGCACAACTTGATTGTAGTACGTTCAGTTTTTTTGCTCTATTACTCTCGCTGACGTCCGTTTCAAGGACGAAGTCGACGATACGCGTAAAACCCTGCAGTCAGTTCTAGTCACAAGAGTTGTTCTTTTCCGTCGAAGCTCACCAGTTAATCAACCACCATAGTTACGCTTTATCTGAGTTGCAGAAAGACGTCGAGACTGAGTTACTCAACTACCCCGAAAGCGAAAGAGAGGCACTACGTGCTAAAACTCAGTTCGGTATCTTCGTTGTCCACAACAAACTGAAGCCCAAGTTGGCTGAACTGCCGGCTGGTACCCCGTATGTCTAAGTATTGTATACTAAGGGTCATTGTATATCTAAAGTCATCCACAGATACTTTTCTGGTGAAGACGTCGAGGATGTCTGGTATGTACCTTAAGTGGATCGCAATATTATTGTACTAAAGTTGAGCAGGCTCAACTATCCTTGGGAAGCAACGTAAGTACGATTGATCATCTTGCAATCATGACAACTAATATCTGTTCAATAAAGCGACATTGAAGGTCACGACCGTCGTGCCTCGAACGACAAATCTAGAGATTAAAGTATCCAATTCTCTGGATAGAATCACGGTATTTCTCTTCCCATATCATTTGGCACTTACTCGAGCTTACCCAGTCATACAGATATATCTATGCCATATAGACAGATTGTTGTAACAAAAACTTAATTTATTTCCAGCATCATGTATTGTCCAACTCTCCCATGTTTATCTTCTTTTATTTTGGCTTCCCTCGTGTCGGTACACATTG
>Ga0247779_1000444_pt1 | contig 26658 bp, 24 predicted proteins | sample UWRJL221509R5_FD_179925 | JGI IMG/M metagenome (GOLD analysis project Ga0247779, IMG submission 179925) | Plant litter microbial communities from Arlington Agricultural Research Station in Wisconsin, United States - UWRJ-L221-509R-5 | ecosystem: Environmental > Terrestrial > Plant litter >... | reverse complement strand
CGACGCTGGTGCTAGTCTCGGTGACAAGGGCACTGGCTCAGGATCTACTTTCGTTCCTGATTGGGAAGAGCCTTTCAAGAAGGACATTCACGGTGTCATCATTGTTGCTGGCGAAAGTCACGAAACTGTTGATAAGAAGATAGCAGAGATCAAGCAAATTTTTGGAGTTGGCGGACCTACTCCTTCACTTTCCATAGTAACGACAATTGTTGGCGACGCTCGCCCCGGGGACCAATCTGCTCATGAACAGTATGTCATCTTACTTCATGATCAGGCAAACAATGCCAACGGTTTCTTGTTCTTTTTTACAGCTTTGGTTTCCTTGATGGTGTCTCTAACCCTCAGATAATCGGATTTGATAAGAACCCTCCTCCTGGTCCTGCTCCAGTTCGCGCTGGTGCCATTATTCTTGGCAAAGATGGCGACTTGAACAAAGACAAACGCGACCCGTGGATGGTCGAAGGAAGCTTCCTCGTCTTCAGGTACCTCTTCCAGAAAGTACCAGAATTTGACGACTTTGTCTTCCGCAACCGAATTAAAGGCCCAGGTATGACCGATCAACAAGGCGCCGATCTTCTTGGTGCTAGATTGGTTGGACGCTGGAAGAGCGGTAAGCGCTCGTCTGCTTGTTGTTCGTCTTCAGAAAGAAAGAAAAACTGACTGTTTTGATATAGGTGCTCCTATTGATATCACGCCATTCACGGATGACCCTCAACTCGGCGCCGACCCTCAGAGGAACAACAATTTCCACTTCTCCGCTGAGCAGAACTTCCAAAAGTTGTGCCCCTTCGCATCTCACGTTCGCAAGACACTTCCACGCGCAGACCTCGAAAGTCTCGGTATCTCCATCGAGAAGAACCGAATTATGCGCCGTGGTATTCAATTTGGACCTGAAGTTACGAAAGAGGAGCGAACAGCGAAGAAGACGTCGAAAGCTCGTGGACTGCTGTTCGCGTGCTATCAAAGTAGCATCACGGACGGTTTCCAATTCATTCAAAGGAGCTGGGCTAACAACCCTAACTTCCCCTTTGCTGAATCTACTCCCGAGGTTCCTGGGTACGTTGTTGATTTAACAAAGACATCCATATCTGTGTTGACTGACTTGGATCTTTCAATAGAGTTGATGCTCTAATCAGTGCCAGTACCTTGCCCGATAGGAAGTTGAGCGGCGTTGACCCCAACAACCCTGCTACTGAATTGAAACTCGAAGACCAATGGGTCGTCCCTCGCGGTGGAGAGTATTTCTTTACTCCTTCCATCAAAGGATTGAAGGAAACTATTGCTGCTTGATCTGGGCGTGGAATTCTGTATATATTAATGACGACTATTATTGGCATACTCTCAATCATAGCTGTGTACTATATCATATCTGTAGCAATGTTTGACAACATTCTAGGAACTGCTTCACTACATAAACCGGGGACCCTGTTATAAAACAATAGTGCATTGAGTTTCATACATCGAAGAGCCCCTTTACATCCCTATACCAGTCTTTTCCTGTATTGCAGATAGCAAGGATCCCCTAAAAGTCGTGCCTGAGAGGAATCTCGTAAGTACATCTTATAGCATGATGATGATAGTGATTTCTCGCTAACCTGTAGGATATCATTTTTATCAGGCTGAGGAGGACTCTTTGGAAAGTTTCCGGAATCATCCACTAAGTCGTATTCGTAGCCAAGCAAAAATAACGCAAGAACGAGTTTAATCTCCAATTTAGCTAACCTCATTCCTGCGCAAGGATGTCGCCCTGTTAGTGGGAATATGCTTCAGAAAAATCATTCATTTCAAGTAGTGCATGAACGACGAAGCTCACCAACGCCCCAGCCTAGGAAGGAAAATGTCTCCCTTTTATCGTCCTCCCTACCTAGTAAATATCTATCTGGATCGAACGTATCTGGGTCGGTGTAAATTGCGGGATTTCTGTGCGCGTCAGCCACTTGGTAAGTCAGGAAATCCCCTCGTTTAATGACAATACCATCCACGACGACATCATTCTGCACATTCCGCCTGATCACAGAGCCGGATGCGATTACTCTGAGTGTTTCTCGGATGATAATATCTACTGAAGAGAGTTCGTCTTCCCAGACATTGAACGGTATCATTGCGAGCCGTCTGTGGAGAGGCTGAGATGACGACGAAGTAAGTTGGCTGTTATTTTCAAGCATAGTTTGAAATTCTTCTGTGGCTTTCTTTTTCCATGTATCGTTCATTCCGAGATAGAGTAAGCACCAGGACGCTGTCGCTAAGTCAGTCGTGCTAGTTAGAAATATTTGTTGGAGACATCAGTACTCACAGATTACACCGGTGTTGGCTACACCCGCAAAGATCATTCCCATGATGGTCTAACAGAAAGAACAAAGCTATAAAACGATATTCGGATTTCTTTACAGGACTTACACCAACGATATTCTCGTCCGAGTCACCTTGAGCTATGAGAAGGTCAATAGGGTCCGTTGAGGAGGTAGGGGAATTTCTTCGAAGCTTCACAAATGAAAGAAGAAGGCCGTATAGGGCTGTTGTCGCCTTTTCTTTCGTTTTCTGCATTGGACTGGGAAACCAAGGAAGAAGGAGGGAGATAGGTGTTGCACATTGCTCTATAGTCCAATAATGGTTTGCCAAATCTGCTAAAGCCTTCTTATCATCCGAAAGCTCTTGACAGCTTGCCATTCTGATTGTCATTTGGAAAACAAGCTTTTTCGAAAGAGAAAAAATCAGTTTCTCATCTCTAAGCGCAATTGGAGCACCACCTACTGCATATATCTGCTTGAAAGGGTCTAATCTACCTTCTGTGCCCCATTCGTTCATAAAGATATCACAATCTTTGAGCAAGCTGGGTAAAGCTGCGAGAAAGAATATAACACATCTTAACTAGCAAGCCTGTAGAACTCACTGTCCGTTATTCTGTCCTTCCGTACCAGTGACAGAATTCTTCTCACAAAGATTTCATCTACTTCCGCCTGGAGATCTTTACCGTTGACAAAATTTCTATCAAGGTCGTTCAGATTGGGAGGACCGCCGGTCAGAATCCTGTATCCTTGTGACAAGCTGAGTGTTGGCTCGCTGAAGAAAGCTTGCCTAGCTTGTTCTCCCGAGAAGCAAAGGATTCTGTGCTAATTTCATAGTGGAGGAAAGAGAAAGAGTAAAGGAACCTGATTAGAAACTGTTTCAAGTTTCCTCATTATATAAACATTCACCTGGAGAACCTTGAATTGGAAAGGTTTCCCGCCACTTTCCTTGAACTTCTCCTGAATGAAATCGAAACGTCTGTAGAAGAAACCCCAGGCGTGAACGAGCGACAGCCCACGAAGCTCATAAACGTCCTTCGATGAACTTGACCACACATTGTTGACGAATACGAGGTAAACCAGAACGCAAAGGGCCAAAGTAACCCAAGACCGTGCGGCGTAGGAATCCGTCCTTACAACTATCCACTCGGCAGCATCTATGAGATATGAGGTCCAAAGCCCAAAGCTGTTGTTACTGACTGCGGACATGATGAGAGCGAGGGAAACAAAGGGGTCTGAGGCTTCTTGAGGAGCATTTATAGCGCTCAGATGGGTGATTTCTATCTGTGGCCTCTTGGAGCTATTCATAGAACTTTAGGCCTGATTAATGACGAAGACAAACCATTCTATGTTTAGTGGGGATATAGCTTATGGTTTGGTACATTGACAACATCGCTCGTTTCATGCAGACTGATGCAGTTGTCATATATCAAAGCTATACCAAATTTCACTGAGTATGTAAATGAAATCAGGTTAAGATGCTCACCTAACAAAGATTTTTATCTAGCAAAGAGTTAATAGTATTAGGAGTAGGAACGAAGATAAAGAGCTTGCCCTGGACTTGATTTCATTTCTTCTGCAGTTCCGATGGTTCGACGTATCTCGTATCCATGGGTGCTTAGTAACTGAGTATACCTAAGAGGAATGCTCATATATCGCACAAAGTTGACTTCCAACAGTTTGAAGCTAAAGGCTGGATCCAAAACATCATGAAGAAAGGGTCGATACATGTTCGAACGCCACTGTGCTAAGCGGTCCGTGGACGTGCCGGTTTTATCAAGAAGACGTGGAAAAAAAAAATTTATATCGTTCTTCATCCACTGTATGTAGTCTCAAGTACTTAGAAAAAGAAAGAAGACGCAGCAGTGACCAGCCAAAGGCAAACCGAGAAAGCATTGACGTACAAAACTCTCGAACGATATGATATCCCGCCAGATTCAGACGAAGAATTCGTCTCTCCCCCGAGTCATGGAGCACTTCGCAAAATAAACCCGCCCGTTCCAACAGAATCCAACATCAAATGCTCCCTCGCAGGATCCATCCTCGCACCCGTATCCAGTACTTGGACCGCTGAACCCTGTGGACTGGGCAATCCTAGATCACTCAAGGCCACGGACACCGATAAGTAATTCATGTTCGTTGCGAGGACCAACGTCTCCGCGCCAACAGTCCACAAGCCTATATCCACGCGGTTAATTGTAACCTGCCGGAATGTGGCTGTTGTGTCGAAGATGAACGGCGTCAATTTTGGGAGCGCGAGTGCTAGAACTGATGATTTGGCTTTGATGTCAGGTGTGGTGGGATCGTTCCATGAGACAACACCTTGTGTATGGAGTCAGCAAGGCTGCAGTGGTAACCAGGGGGAAAGTATAAGGGTATACCTAGACCGCCGTGGTTGATACCCAATACGCTCTGAACAACAAATTCTTGTCCGGTAGGAACTCTCTGTTGAGTGATCAGGATTGTTTTGGAAACCAATCTCTTGAGATTTGACTACAAACCTTCCAGTATCTAAAGAAGGACAAAGCTCGAGTTTAAGTTTTAAGTTGAGCGAACGAAGTAGAAGTTGCATACGTATCGTTTCCAAAGCCTTGCGGTACAGTCCAAACAGCCTTTGTGCGTTCCCATCCATTGATAAAATTTCTTTGCTTGAATTCGTCCATCCGATTGGAGATATCTTCAAAAGAACCCTTGCAATTATCGCACCTTCATATCAAAGAATTATTAACCTTCTTAGAAACTGGGCACACGTCGAATATGTACAAACCCGCAGTCACCATAATCTGGCGTGCATGGTGTTCCCCATTGTGAGGAGAATGTCACATTATTGCCGATCATGTACGTGTCCTGCATGACGATATCGGTCCCACTGGTGTATTCTCTGAGTATTGTTCACCATTAATGAGTTTTTCATATTTCAATTAGTATGAATCAATCACTCACGTATAGTGGAAATTCTCGCAATTGAGTACCAAAGAAACAGGGTGATATCCAGCACCTCCTGCTCCATCTCCGCCATCCAACGATTGAATGAGATTCGATGCCTTGACTGTAGCGTCGAGTGGGTCTGAAGTGCCGTCAGGTTCATCTCCTGTGTACCACAGAAGGAGGTTTGGTCTCGACTTGATTCTGTTGACTTCCGCAGTAACAGCGGTGGCATTCATGTACGTGCTGAAAGGGGTGTAAGGAAGAGAATGTGGAAGGGCTTTTGACGACCTACTTTCTCATGTCATACATTAAATAGAGACCTGCGTCTTGCATTTTGTCTAGTACAATTTCTAGAGCAGTTAAGTTGTCGAAAGAGGGGATTGGGTGGACCTAGTAGTATTGTCAGTTGAAAGCGTGAAACGTTGGACTTTTAATTTGAATCCTACCACTGTGAAGCTGAGAAGTACATCAGTTAATTATTGACTGGAAATGCAAGCAAATTGGTCTCACCCTTGCGACGCCAATGTCGCAGGAATGGTAAAGTCCTTATCCAGATATCCTCCAAAGTTCGTGTAGTACCCAATCGGAAAGACAGGCGCGAATGGGCCACCTTTTCCATTGGCTGGCCTAGCTAACAAAGCGCCTGTTCGCAAATCCATCTTTGTGACCGACCCGATAGTGGAAGGAGGGTCAGGAAGGAAGCTCAAAGAGCCGAAAGCTTGGAATTTCTGGTGAGAAAGGGTTGCACTACATGAGATGTTGTAGGCTTGTGTGCGTGCCGTTATGGCAGAGAGTTTGAAAGGTAATGGATGTGCGGTTGCATTCAGAGGCACATTGCCAGTGGTCAACGTCTTTCCATTCACGCTAACGGTGACAGAGAGCGACTGAGTTGATGCCGAAGATATAGTGATAGGGGCAGCGTTGGCAATTTGCTGAAAAGTAACAGGTGTATCGATCAAGATAGCCACATCGTCAGATGTCGCAAGGGCGTCTTCTGCAAGATATGGTCGAATGGCTGGTGAGCAACGAAGTGCCAACAAAGGGGTCGTTGACGTTGCAGGGACAGGGAACGATCCACCAGGCTCTGATGGTGCTTGGGTCTTCATGTAATGCTTTCCGCACCTAACATACATTGCAACCATGAATATTACTGAATTTTCGATGATACAAAGTGAACATACCATGTCTGCGCTGACGCCCCGAGGGCGAGAGTTACAACAGCAAGTAAACGTAGCATTGCAAAGAGCGAATAACTACGCTAGAAGTCTCTTTCTTGATTATAAGATTATATATAAATTTCCATGTGTGAAAGAAGGGTCGACGCGCATGGTTTTGGTCACCCCACCCGAGCTTTGGAGGTTCTAATCATCGCAAGTCGTATGCGAGATGTCAATAGAGATTTCGAAAGTGTGCCACTGCCGTAACGAGTAGAACTACCACCCGTGCCGTTTAAAGACGGGTCGCCGACTCCAAGGCATGTGAAGCATCGTGCGACGTGGCAACACTGAGATATCGCGGGCTGGTTGGAGGTTTCTCGTGGGATATGATACATTTGCAGCATACCTGAGTGCTTTACTGTCGCCGTTACCCTGCAGACCCTAGAGGACGATTTGATCCAGTGGCAAGGGGGAAAAGTACAGTGCGAGACACATAAAGGCGACCCGTCATTTGCGGGCCGAAAATTTGAGATTTTGAGACGATTTTTTCATTTTTATCATGAAACCGGCTAAGATATGCATAAAAATGCAATCTCCGATTTTGCCAAATCACGTGACCAAAGTCTACTTTTTGGGACAAAAAATTAAAAAATTAAGAGTAGGTAAGTAGCTGAAAAAGCAGTACCAGACGCGGTCTGCAAAGAAAACTTCAAATATGCATCGAAAAGTGCTCGTTCACAGCAAGCTAAAGCTCAAAGAGCATCTGGGAAGAGAGTTTTTGGCTCTGGAATCACGGGAAATCCCTTCCAGTGGCTCACATTGATTATCAGGATATAGATACCTTGCAAATGGTAGTTGGAAGAAAGCAAAGGAGATTATACCTAAGCTTTTATATTCCTGCCCAGTGAATACAATCCATGCATTCTATGGTAAATCCTGGCTCTACATGGATACTTACAAGTACGTTTCTATGTCTGGCAACCCTCACAAGCATTGGATCTGACCAATTTATTTTTTTACAGTAAAGGCTTAAATGCCTGGCAGGCTGAGTACGCAGAAAGGAAATATCGATGTCATCGCCGTATTCCAGACATAATAATGATGGATACTAAAATCCTTACTTTATCTGAGTGATTGAAGCACTTTTTGTCCTCGTACTCGTTGTTTTAATGTGCATACGCCCATATCCCGACCTTAATCTAATGTTTTGTCTTATCTAATATGCTATTCGGAGGTATTTCCATTTAAGGAACGTCCTAATATGGAAATTCAGGGTTCAAGTCTACTGTAGCCTGTAGGTCATGACTTTTCGAACGTGGAATTTTGACATGATTTTGTGATAGTTCGAAAGCTCTCGTTAATCCGGAGCTATTCCAATGGTTTTTGAAAAAATCTGGTCTTTTTTTGGAGACTAGTTATGTTTACAAATTTCGGCACCTTCGGAGGTCGGTTTTGACCGTCTCGCACTGTAACGACGGAGTTCGGTGGAATTTCTTCCCTGTACATAACGGCTGACCCGGATCAGGCTATTGTTATCTGCTCATCACATGATTCTACTTCTATTTTTAAACGTCGGTATGCTTCTTCTTTTGATAGTGAGCATTCCATTGGTATTGCAGGGTTAGTAGAAGGCTCTATAATCTCTCACAATCTATTTATTTATTACTACTCTGACATATGGAAACGCAATTTTACCTAATAAGTAAGAGAGAAGTGGGCATCGCATATGAGGAAGAGGTCACAAGTAGTGAAATATACACTCCACACCCTTGGAAGACAGATAATTGCTCCTAGTACAGTGTGCGAATTTCTCATGATATATAATTGCCAGGAAAGCCTGGACCATACTTAATCTCTCGAGAGTCGAAAGGCATCGAACGTGCTTCTATTTCCAAATTAGGCAATGAGCCAAATAAAGGTCTACAATTGGACTTGGCTCGATGTTGCGACTTGCCAAGTCTTTGGTCCTCTCTCCCATGTTCATCACATTTTCTGACTCTCTGTACCCGTGTCAAGCTTTCCCGCTAGTCCTGGCCTTATATGACCAGAATTATAACTGGAAAACACAAAAATTTATCTCCCGAAAAAAGCTGCTATAAACTATAGTCTGCCCGCGTAACGTTCCACTGAATCGATAGGTCGGACGAGATCCAATGGTTTGTGCAACCCATTACAAACGTGCCAAACAGAAACAACGGGGTATATCCCATTCTATGGTTCCATATGTCAGTAGTATCAATTCGAACTGCGGTCAAGTTGGTCGGTCTCCAGTGCTAGTCTTCATTCAAGGCACACTGATGCAGGAAAATTCTGGGCGATCTTTATACATCCTTGGCGGAGGCTGGAGCTTGTAACATCTACCCTACTACCTATGGTCATTTCATGTGTATTCGACGAACGTGTTCTCTACATCTCTGCCCGAAGAAAGTGAATTTAAGTCGTATTCATACCGCTATACTGCCTTTCCTTTAGCTTTGCAACTGTCCCCGCATCGTCACATATTTGCCTACTCAAATTTCTTGATTTTTTCTCTTTCTCAAGTCGACCACTTCGATGGGCAAAGTCAGCGAAATATGGAATTGTGAGTATTAATATGTTTTCCATTGATGTGGTATTAAAAGTTTGGTCTCATAGCCTATTCAGGAGCGGAGAAGCGAAACATGTATCTGGAATCACTTATATTTTTACCACAGATTTACTGAATTTATTTCTATCATATAGCGCCTTCTACATCGCAGGGATAATGATGTACAAGTTTGGCCTAGAGTTCTTCAATGGGTCAATCACCACTCTTGCCACCGACCGTTTCAAGTCGGCACAAACTTTCACAAAGCGTAAGAACAGTTTTAGAAACTCTCCACACTATTGACCTTGCTTATTTATCCCTTTAGTTGGTGCTGCACAGGGTATCAATCAGGCAGCGCAATGTGTGGGCGCTATTCTCATCTCACCACTCATCAAGAAATTTCCGACCCGCACAATCCTCGCCTGCTCAATCTTCTTCTTTGGCTTGATGACCGCGCTTCTTCTCATCGTTGACGCCGCTACTGGAGGAGAGATCAAACCCAAGGGCGCCAAATCGCCGTCGTACGGACATTGGAATCCAAATCTTGTTCGTCCATTTGTCTTTTTCTTTCTTTCTTTGTTCATCACGATCCCGGTGTCTAAATAATATGGAATTATCCAGATATTCGTCGTCTGGACCCTGGCCGGTATTTGTTACGGTATGGTGGAACTCATTCGCCGTGTCATGTATGTGATCTCTTCTCGCGCACACCGAACGGCTATGTGACAAAGCTAATTATATGCTCACCAGTCCCGCGGATATCGTTGGCGGAAACGTTGGCAAGCTGCGTCGCATGGATGCCACTGTCGTAAGTTTATTTGTTCCCGGCACTTTTCCTCTCTTATGCTTGATTTTGACAACGCATGACACGTTAGCACATTTTCTATGAAGTTGCTGGAACCGCCGGTGCATTCGCGTCGTCTTCCACGATTAGTCAATTCGGGAACAACTACAGCTTCTTCATGAGCCCCGTGTTTTTCGCTCTAGCGGGCATTTTCTGGATCTTCGTCAGCACTCTTAATTTCAAAAACAGCAAAGTAGTTGCACAGGAACTCGAACAAGCCGGATTGGCTGATGTCGATGGCGGCAAGAAATCCGGCGGCAACTATCTCATTCAAATCAGCGATGCTGCTGTGGGCTTTGTGCAATCGATTTATGTCGGATCCAAGCTTGTCTTGACAAACAGGCATTTCATCTGGTTATTACCTTCTTAGTATGTGTCATTTTTTCTAGATCCGGTGTAACTTTTTTTTTTCTAAATGAACGATTTGATAGTACTTTGGCTCTTTATTTGCACAGAGCACTCGAAAATACTCTCGCACCTGCATTTGCCAAGCGAGTTCTATCAGTATCAGCGTGGAGTCAGATCATCGTTGGCGGATCCAATTTCGGAGAGGTAAGAGGTGATACTTTTCCTGTATAGCATCTTCTGATCACCTCAATTTCTGTCCAGCTTCTCGGTGCTCTTAGTGTCTTTTTATTGTCTGATGTTGTCACCACTCCTCTCCCTTGGTTGCGTTTGGACGCTATGATGGTACATATATGCGTCTCCTCTAATCTCATTTTGACGCTGACGCGTTTTGTATATTCAGTTGAACCTGGTCTGGATTTTGCCATACTATTCCACGCGTGCAACGCACGACGTTTCTTGGGCTTGGAAACTCGCTGGAACCTTTATCCCCATCTCCTTCGTAGGTTATCATACTCGTATTAATTTCTAATGCATACTGACAATAATCATATATAGGGCTGGGCCGCTGGTGATGTATCTCTCGCCGCATATATCCAATCTGCACTGTCCGAATCGAACTTCAGTAAGTTTTTTTGAGCTGTTAACAATTGTTTTCGATGCACTTACACACGGATCTTTAGCCCACTCTAACGTTTCGGCTCTTGGGGCTGTCATGGCTTTCCTTTATTCGACTTACATCGTCATCAACGCTGTTTTGAGTGTCGTTCTCGGTCGTGTTTTTGATAATGACTTCACCAAGAATGGTAACATTCGCTTCGGGCTCAAGATGGTCGGAGGGTGAGTTTTCTTCTTTAACCGTTTGCAATTTCTGGATGAGGACTGATTTTTCTTATGTTTGTAATCTTCCAGTGTCCAATTTTCTGTTGGATGTGCCATCATTATCCTATCGACGTTCATTCCTAGAGGCGCATTCGCTTTCAATCCCAAGTCTCTGGGTACCAATGACGCCAGCGGGTTCTTGGTGGGATGATTCAGCCTGAATTCGCCACGGAAAGTGAAGTTGACGAGAAAGATCTCAAGAATCGTGATGCGCTGGATGTCGATACCCTCGAAAAATCTAGAACATGAAGGATCGGTATGCTAGTTTGAATACTATTACTTCATTTTTATCTTTTTATGACTTCAGAGGCTTTCCATGATATAATATCCCGTTCATGCAGTGAAGGAATTATTTGTACAATACTACTATATTGCTATTTTTACTCATGAGCCTTATGCGAATAAACTATCGGAAATAATATATGGGAGGCGGATTGATTGAAAGAGAAACTCGCCTTCAAGTGAAAACCCGGGCTACAGAAGAGAGGGCGGCTATTGTGGTATAAGTTCTGTGAAAATAAAATATTGCGCAGCTCGGCATCAGCACTCAGGATGCAATGCCTCTCAAACCTCAACAATCACTATCGCTTCACTTGAGGACTCGAAGCCTCATCTCCTCCGAGTTGAGCGCCGAAAATCGCGAAGTTCCCTTCTACCCACTGTCGAATCGTTCAGTGTCAATGATGTCCCTGCCGGTCAACGCCAGCGGTATCATTATACTATAAACTATGCACATTACTTCTTCCAACACTGACTCAGCCCCCATTGATTTTCTATTATTTTTATTTTGATAAAACCCTTTAAAGGCGCAAATTGCTCCATCCGATACGGCAGGCTTCACTGCCCAGAATGGAGATCTGTTCACTCTCCGCGCTTTCCGCTATTTTCCACAAAAAAAAACATATGGCGCGCATGGTGTAAAAATCAAGGCATTGGGAGCAAACTTCGAGAGCTTTGGTCGTCCAACGGACGACAATATCTAGTGGGAACCTTATCGACCCTCAGATTTTTGGAGCCACTAGAATGCATATACTTTAGGTGGTTAGTCTAACTTTTGATTCTCTGACAGCGATTAACGTAGATCCTCTATCTTATCAGATTCAAGGCCCCGGCTCGCGCATCAAACGCCATCTCAGGAATTAAATTTGGACCTGAAGGGATTCTTTGCCGAAGTCAGGGTTTGCCTCGAGGCTGTCGTTGTTTCGGATAAAGAACTTAAAATGACATGAGCAAAAAACGGTTGTCCATTGTCCGGGCCTTTGTGTGTGTATACTGTACACCCGCCCTTGATCACCCTTGTCCTCATCTTTTACGACCCCTTCCTCGCCTTAAAACTCAGCTTCAGGCTGTAAGCTGGGCTCTGGAACATGAATGCCACTACTTCTACTTCTTCATCTTCCCCGTTCTCGATGGGCGATAACTCTAGTGCGCTACCAGCAGAATTACACTCAACTTTGGGAGCTGTTTTTTTCGGGTTTGCCGCAGGCGCAATGTTCGTACTTTCATGCATTCTATGTTTCTCATTGCCATTGACCGATCATTATGTATGGTTATTAGCCTATCCGGAATCACTATCAGACAAGCTTTCCAATACTTCACACAATATACTAAAGATACCATCTACCGCAAATCGACTGTTGGTGTTTCTCTAAATCCATTCATTGTACGAGTTGTCGGCTGACTCCTTCTTGCCTGGCAGATTGGGCTTGTCTGGTACACTCATTTTATTCAACGCAAAAAACAATCCTTTCTTACACCACACCATCCAGCTTATTAGACGCCATGCACCTTGCGTTCGCTATGACATTGGTATACAATTTCTTTCTCGAGCTACTAGGGTTTCATCAGTCAGGGCCAACCGTCCTCTGGTGAGCATTCCTATCCACCTCCCCACTTTCCTAGCATCTCATTTTCCGCGTTGTAGGAGCGTCAAGGTACTTTCGCATGCCCCACTCCGTCGCTCAAAGCATCTAAAAGTCCGTCGTAAAGGCACTAGGAACAGTACAGGTAATACTGGCTCATTAACACCGACAAAAATGTAGAGGGGCTAACTCCATCCGCTTATAGACTATCCTCATCCTGATCGTGCAAGGGTGAGCGCGTTTTACCTTTTCGACGATTCATCTGAGTCACTAGGCTCACTTGTCACTATCCTTACTACTCTCAACCAGGTTTTATCTCTGGCAAATATGGACTCGTACGTCGTCTTACTGCCACGGGTTTGCTTCAAGTACAAGCTCATTAATACCATACATGAACGAACTGCAGTTAGTTTATCCGGCGGACAATTACTACCTCGGCGCTTCGCACTCGCCGCTCAGGTGTGTTACCCCCGTTGGTTTCTATTTTCTGCAGTCTGACCCGGTGTGTAGATCTTCGTTGTAATTATATCCCTCTTCTCCGTAGGTGAGTTGATTTCATATAAATAAACAATAAGAGGACCGCTACTTTCCGGATATTGATTTTCATGTTTTGTTCCATAGCGGTCGCTGTTGGTGAGTTGCAACTGCAGCATATTACCTCGAGAGAAACATCACATCTGATTCTGCAACTTAAATGAATGGCAGTTTTCGTAATGCACCTGTGAGTTGTGAAACTTGTTTTTTGTCTTTTCATTTTTCATTTTTGTGAACAAGAATAAACTACTGATGTCATACCATGAAATTCTTTAGCACCAAGATCAACGTCCTTCTAAACTTTTCATCTGGTTTTGAGGTAAACTCTGTGTTCTTATTCCCGCACTGTCAAGACGAGACAGGAAGAATGATGTTCAAGTTTCGTTTTTTTGTTGTTGACTGTTCTAATCATTTTTATTTGCAGTATATTATCTATCTCGGGTTTGGTGCAACGGCCATCGTCGACTGTGCGATCGCTGCTGCCATGTGCTTGATCTTACACGAAATGAGCGCCGGAACAGAAAGGAGCGAGAACGTTCTTGAAAGCATCATCCAGTATTTCATTGGTTCTGGTCTTCTGACAAGGTAAGGTTGCCTTATACTTCTCTGTCTCAAAAAATTATGGTACTTACAATAATCATCGTCATAGTTTGGCTGCTATTATGTGCATCGTACTGGTGTGTCTTTTTCCAGGAATTGTACTTCCAAACATCTGATTACGCTCGACAGTATGTTGCCAAACCGAATACTCTGATATACCTGGGTCTGGAGCTCTCTGTTACTCGACGTAAGCTTATTCGGCACCATATACCCTTGACTTCTTTTGAATCTTATTTACCATACAATAGTGTACGCCAACTCGGTACTGGCAATGTACGTGATTCCCATCCGTCTAAATCTTGTCTAACCAATGGACGCTGGGCTTTGATTAGGTCCAACGCACGAAAAGGACTGCATGAAAAATTGAATGAAACAATAGAACTAAAATTCCCGAGCAACATGTTCTTTGGTGAACCTGAATCCTTGTCTGATACAGTTTCGCTGATCGGGTCAAACCCCTACTCCCCGGGCCAGGAAACCAAATATGCAGACAGCGATATTAGTAGTATAAGCGGTATGTACCCTCATTTTCTATTTTAAAAAATCCCTTGATTAATGACACGGCAATAGATAAAAAAGTAATGACAAGGGCGACTAACAGTTCTGTTACTATTACGAATTCCAGGCATTATACAGTATAACGTTGACGATCCACATAGACAATTCACCTTCAATATTGCTTCGAAACATCGAAACATCCTCAATGTAAAATAGAAATGCATAATTCAAGTATGAGAGTTCGAATGAATGGATTCCTCGGCTTTACAATCGCCCTAGGTTTCGAAGGATAACATCATGCAACGCCATGTTGTCATCCTGATCTAGAGACCACGTAAAGCATCCTGCCATCCCAGATGTCCTTGCGAACTTGGTCTTGCTTTCAAAACTGTACGTATCGTCGTACGTGACGACGGTTTTGCGGCTCGTATCGTAGATAAACTAAAAAGAGAGATAAATAAAAAATTGCTTGAGAAAAGATCAAGCATCTTACCGGAGTATCGCTACAGTCATCCCAAGCTACAGAGAGGCAATTGATTTAGAAGGAAACACCATTTGACGTATTTGAGACGACGTACCTGAAGTATATCCGTTCGCACTTTCATATTGTCCTTCACGGTTTTGTACCAAAGCCCCTGTCTCAACCATCTGGTTGAAAGCAATTTGCTGACCCCATAGGTGGCTGAGGTCACCTAGAGGGGCAGAGATCTTAGGTACAAGTCTTTTATTCCTGCCATGACAAGGTGGAAATTTCGTATCGCCGAGACTTGTAGATAGCTTCTTGTCGATGCTTTTTGAGACATATCCGTAGAGAGGTAGGCCCAGAAGTAGCTGGCTTGGGGCCATTCCTGCATGCGTCCATTCAACAAAAGCACCTTGAGCAGATGCTTTAGGCTGGCTGGATGAGCCGCAGAGATCACCTTAAGAATAACGATCAGAACAGACTCGAGAATAAGGTTTCAAGCCGACAAGTTACACACCCAGTGGAGCATTAGGTCCGGGATGCTCAGATGACGAAAATACATCGTAGTTCCTGTATGATCATCAGCAAGTTCTTCAATATTATAATAGAAGGGGAATGCCGACATAATGTTGACATAGGTTAGATACTTCGCGTACTCCGAGACATCCTTGAGAGGCTTTCCATTTTCTCCTAACCATGGCAATTGGTTTACAGCGGCAGATATGATTTTTGAATCACCTACATATGTCGCGTGAAAGATTTCACTAAAAACGAATGAAAGATTTACCTACCAAGTGTACTTCGAAGTAGTTTTAAGAAAGCAAGGAAATTGCATGCATCGGTTGGTGCGTGTGGATTTCCCGCCCCAGAAGCATTTGGGTACTCCTGAAAAGATGGTAAATGACGAGTGAAAAACGGGAAACCTACTCAGGCACAAGCACACACATACCCAATCTATGTCAATGCCTGACAGTTATGGTCAACATAAAAAAACATGCAAGCGAATCATTGCAAGTACTAACCATCCAAATCAAGCGAATTAACCGCTTCAGATATCGCTTTAACAAGTTTGGCACGATTGTCCTCAGTTGACATCGTTTGACTATACCAATGGCTACCGCTCCAGCCTCCTAAGGATATGGATGTGAATATTAAGCAGATCATACCAGTGAAAATAATACGAACCAATAGAAAGAACGATCCTTGTCCCATACCCACTGCTCCGTGCACTCGATATAAGCTTCGTCAGAGTTTCCTGAGTTCCATCTTCCCAGTTAATTCCCGACTTGTCATTCGGAGTGGCAAAAGCTAGACATGGAGCTGTAAACAGAAATGTAGAAAACCAGAGAATTAGACTGACCATAGAATAAAATATCGAACTTTGAGAAGTCAATTTTATCAGGAGGGCTCGTATTTGAAGCCCAAGATGGATAATAAGACGCGGCAATGAATCTTCTTCTATCGTCCGGCCCTCTTAAAGGACGTACTGCTGCTAAAGATGTCTTAGAAGTCATTTCTGGGATCTTTATAACTGGAACAGAGGTATTTTTATCTGCCGAAAGGAAGGCTAGGACTGCAAGATGGTTCCGGAGCTGCATATCATGAATGAGGTGAGTCAAGAATATTTCGAACCCCTTCTTGCGCTCCTCGATGAGGGTATCATTGGCCCAAGTAGAGGGAACTAATGCGACAGAAAGCCAATGCGTGGGTGGAAGTGGGAAGGAACTGGAGAGACGGTTCCTCAGGATAGCGAACTACATTCGGAAAGGATGGTTATCAGCTCCAATGACACGAAGAACAGAAAAAAGTGCATATATGCGTTATAATATGCGTTATCAAGTGAAGCCATACCTCAGAGTAGCGTCGGAGAACTTTGTATTCCTTGCCATTCTCAAGCACAACATTGATGATATACAAGACGTGGGGATGTGGAGCGGAGGACGTTGTATGGTTAGCAATAGCAACTGAGCTGATTGCAGACATGAAAAGAGAAAAAATTGATATTGTACCGGGTTTCAAGCTTTCTGCTTTATATACCCACCCCTTTTTGTGTGCTCGTGTTTGAACGACCAAAGAGGAAAGTAGACTTCCTAGTTTGGGAAGTACTACCTAAAGGGCAGTCGTCCATCAATTCGTGTATGAACAGTTCCTATATTATCGGCCGAGTAATCAAGTCACTATACATCGAATCTTGGGTCGTAAAGTTGTTCGTAGTGGTCGTGAGAGGTCGTTAAAAATAAAAAGAAGATAACAATTAAGGAGGGTGGAATCATCAATTAACGTGAGTGAGAAATAAATTGGAACCTGCTGCCTGCATGCAAAAAGCGGCCTCCAGCCTCAGATATCTTTCCCCATAGCCGTTCGAATAACATCTTGAAGAGCATAACCGTCGTCCTGCACATCCAAGTAAGGAAATAGAGCCGAAGAAGAGCACAAGTAAAACGTACCTGATCAATGGACCAAGTTGCACATCCGGCGAAACCATTTGATTGAGCAAATTTGACCTTGGCGGCAAGAGAGCGAGTATCTAGAGCAAATTAAGCGTCTTGAGATGAGAAAATGTCCTAGATTCTTACTGTCAAATGTGACCAACACCTTCTTCTCAGAGTTGAAAAGATACTAGCAGAGAATACTCGTTAAATACGGCGTGAATTCGGAGTACAAAAGATAACATACTGGAGTCGAGCTAGCATCATCCCAGGCTAATTTCTTATGATTAGCGAATGTCTCTCTTTTTATCAAAAAAGAATATGTACCCAACGTGTAACCAGTTCCTTGCCCATAGTTTCCGTCAAATCTCTTGACTAATGCGCCAGAGCTGACGAGGTGCTTGAAAGAGATTGGCTTATTCCACCACGTTTCGAGTGGTTCTCCCGATTTAAGCTCCTTCGTATCTTGGCCGGATATGTCTTTATGTGCACCCTTGAAAGAATGACTAGCGAAGCTATCGAAAGTCTGGTTCGCGACCATGGGGTTGCCGCTATTCAGGTATATCCTCTTGCTTTTGAAGACGTAGCCGAATAGGGGTATACCAAGGAGCATCTGTATACGACCATGAATCATATTCGTAGTTGGATTAAGGTAGCGGCATCGAGACGAACCTTCGAAGACGGGAAGCCAGCATTGCGCCACTGTGTCAAAGCGGCTTCTGCTGTAGTCTGTAGTTTTCTCTGGCTCTTGATGACGTCGCCTGGATTCGACTTCGGCAAATAAATATCACATTAGCAACATGCGTACGTACCTAGAGGTGCGTTAGGACCTGGAGAAGACGACGCATATACACTGTAATTCCTGGAAAGAAAATTAGGTACAGTTTTGCTACAAATTAATTGTTAATGGGCCTACATGATATTAAGGTATGTTAGGCTCTCGGCAAATTCTGTAGCGTTACTAATCGGAACGCCCTCAGGTCCAAGCCAAGGTGTGTGTCCGGCAGCGGCGGAGATGATTTTTTCGTTGCCTAAGGAAGATAGATCAGAGATGCCATGTTTGACGCTGAATTGGATAAAGTACCCACCCAGCGCAGACCTCAGTGACTGAATCAAAAGAAGAAAATTGGCAGTATCTTCAGGGGAGTATGGGTTCCCAGATCCTTTAGAGATTGGAAATTCCTATAGTTCACGAGATGAGGACCTCTTTCAAAGTAGTGGAATAATGATAAGTACCCAATCGAGATTGATACCTAAAGTTAATCAAAAGAAACTTATAGGACGACAATGAGGAGCAATGAACTGAATACTCACCATCTACACCGTGCTCCTTAACCGCTGCTACCACACTCTCAACAAACGTCGCACGATTGACTGTTGAAGAACAAGTTTGACTGAACCATTGGCTACCTTCCCATCCGCCTGCAAGAAAGTGTCGGCATAACTTAACTAATAACTCGCAGGGATGACTTACCGATAGTTAATACAATCTGAGTACCAGCCTGGCTCGATTGAGCACTTGAAACCAAACGCTTTAAAATAGCACTAGTATCGGTACCCCAGTCCAGCTGAGAATGAGCGTTCGGAGTGATAAAGCCTAAAGATAGATGAGCCAAATATACCAGTAAAGAAAGAAAGAAAGAAACTCGCCAAAATAAAGAAGGTCGAATTTCTGAAATTCCAAAGTTTCAGGAGGAAAGTCGCTTGCACACCATTCCGGATAGTATGCAGCTGAGAGAAGAGTGGGGTTCTTTGGGGCCTTTCTCAAAGAAAAGAAGGAAGAGATCGCTTTGCGAGAGAGTGTTGAAGGGAGCACGTCCTCAACATCGAGTTCAGCGCCAAAAGGAATGATTGCTTCGCGTGAAAGGAATTCCTGAATAAGAGGTGTATCTTTGAATTCTGGAGCCCACAAGATTGAACTAAGGTATTTCGCAAGGCCGGCTTTACGTTCTGCGATGAGCTGGTCGTCTACCCATGCCGAAGGGAAAAACAATGTGAGGAGCACCCGCTTCGGCGGGAACGGAAAACCATCTCTCAAAGCCTCTGAAGAGCTCAATCAGCTTGTAAGATGTAAGAAGATGGGTCTGGCGCACCATGTAAAGCAACGAACTGCGGCCTTGGGGTCAGAACACTACACCATTGTGCAATATTGAAGGCGTACCTCAGAGTATCTGCGTTCAATGACAGTACGAATCGAATTAACTGTGATCTCCACAACATAAACAACATGGGGCTGTGGAAGAGACGCTGTGGTGTGCTTGTTAATGACGACGGAGGCGGCCATGGTGTGCTCAAAGGGTTGCAAGCTGACGCTGTTGGCAGTATAAAAGGGTTTCCAATCCCTCAGAGCTCCTTCGAATCCTCAGAAATACAAATTTGGGATCCATCCAGCATTGTTTAATTTGTTTCAGTAGCCCATACGTTGCTCTCGGTCGACGCCATAGTGGAACAGCTGCCTTGTTGTCGTTGTTGTTCGATACGATATCGGCTATGACAAGGTATAAGCAGGAAACTACCCATATCCGAACCACGCATCCTAAGACATTGAGAGTGTTACATAAATCATTTAAATCTGGACTTTTTTCTTGGAAAACTTTGAGTGTCGTCTATGCTTCCCTCCCAGATATAAAGAGCGATAAATAGCGTCATTTCATCATTGTTACCCACGAATAGCTTATGGAGAGAGTGCACAAAGAAAGCGGGAAGTTGCAAAGGACAAGAAAACTATCATGAATGTTTGACTCTCTTCGACACGACTTGGGCGCCTTTCAGGAAGCAAATTTGCGGGTTTCCTATTTAGGTATAAAATATGACACGATCACGTTTTCAATAAGTTCAGGGGAAAGCGCTACAGCGACGCGTCTATTTAATCTGAAGCTCAACTCTGTCACCCTCACATCGTCCTCCCCAGTTATTCAGACAAAAATTAGATAAGGTCAAATGGCTGCATTGAAGTTAAAGAAATACATAATATATACTCGGAATAAATATTCACAAGCCATATAAATATTTTTTCGTAAAGAAGAGATATAATGAGGAAGTCAAATCCAAGGTCATGGGGGTCGTAAAAAAGCAAGCACTCAAAAGACAGAACGAATAGGGTTTTACTTTTTTACTTCAGACCAAGTCCTTTGCGCATGGAATTGTACAAAGTATACCCGTCGTCCTGATCAAGCGACCAGGTAAAGCAACCAGCCATTCCACTGGATTTGGCAAACTTGGCCTTATCGGTGAGAGACCATGTGTCTGGATTGCCAGTTAGCCATAGTGTACCAGAAAAATGAATAGATTAAATGCCTTACCATCATAGGTTACAACCGTTGTTTGCGCTTGATTAAAGAGATAAGGGGTGTTGCTACAGTCGTCCCAACCTAAGCGGGACAAAAAGAAAAACGATTATAAAAAATATGGATGAGAAAGACGAGGCGAGACACACCCATGGTAAAGCCTCCAGCCTGTCCATAGTTTCCGTCGGAACGCTTCTGCAAGGCACCGGCCTTCACGATCTCGTTGAAGGGAATCTGCTTTCCCCACCATCCAGTAAGTGAGGCCATAGCCTTCATTTCACCCTCAGGTGCACTAGTGTTTGCGTGCGCCCCGTTGAGGAAGGAAGTGATGACTTTTCCATCGCCGCTATCTTTCTCTTCCTTGTGCAACAATACCATTTGTGCAGAGGGCATAGAGCTGCCAGTGAGAACAGTCTTGGAGCTCTTGGAAACATATCCATAGAGAGCCAGTCCGAGAAGCATCTAATATCAAGCAAAGCGTAAGTGGAGGTAAATAAGAAAGAAGCAAAAATGATGGCACCTGGTTTGCAGGGAATTTGGCCGCAGACCAAGCAGCAAGTGCTCCAGCGGCGCTAGCGGTAGGCTGCTTAGAAGTCTTGCAAAGATCGGCTGTGTAAAAGAGGTCAGATATGTCCAAATTTGATTAACTGAGAGATGTGATACGCACCCATCGGAGCATTAGGCCCAGGTGTCGCAGAAGCGCCCCAGACATCATAGTTCCTGCAAACAAATTCAGAAATGTTAGAAAGATAGAAAAGGAAAAGGCTAACATTATGCAAATATAGTCCATCTCCTTGGCGTATGCAGAAACGTCTGAAAGGGGCTTGCCATTGGATCCCAGCCATGGAGTATGCGAAACCGCGGCAGATATAATCTTGCAAGGGCCTGATGTGCGACTCTTAGTTATAATGCAGATAAGTATATGTGTGAGAACAAACCTAAAGAGATCCTCAACAACTTGAAAAGGCTAAGAAGATTGGCGGAATCATTGGCAGTGTATGGTTGACCGGCTCCAGCGCTATTCGGAAATTCCTACAGACAGGACGCATCAGAATAAGCTTCTGTGATGGAAAGTACACACAATAACATACCCAATCAAGATCGACGCCGTCGAGGTTGAAAGTGTTGACGAATGAGCCTATGGAAGTTACGAACTTGGTGCGGTTTGCAGCAGTGGAGCAAGCTTGACTAAAATAATAGCAACCACCCCAACCACCTAAGCCCGGAGATAGGTAAGATACGCGGTACAATAAAATAAATAAATAAAAAACACGTACCAATAGAGATGACAATTCGAGTACCATATCCACTGCTGCGTGCCGCAGACACCAAGCGCTTCAAAATAGACTGACTGTTGGCGGAGACGCTAAGAGTGTTCGAGGAACTCGGAGTTCCAAAGGCTAATTAATTGAATAAGAGTAGAATGAATTAATAAAATTTGAATACTAACCGAAGAACAAGATATCAAACTTCGAGAAATCGATGTTCTCAGGAGGCCTTGTGGAAGCACACCAATCTGGATAGTAAGCTGCAGCAAGCATAACGGCTTGAGCGCTGACTTCCCCATTCAAGTTGCCAGAAGTGAGCTCCAAAGCCTTCTTGCGGGTCAAAGTCGAGGGTAAGGAATCTTCGAGATCGTACTTGGTCTCGCGTTGCAACGTCTGAGCGGAGAGGAATTCCCAGACAAGTGCCTTGTCCTTGTACTTGGGAGTTGACAGGATGTCATAGAGATATTCTGCCAATCCGACCTTGCGTTCGGCGATGAGATCGTCATCGACCCAGGCGGAAGGGATGAAAGTGGTCGCAAGGAGTCGCTTGGGAGGAAGGTTGTAGGGATCCTTCAAGGTCTCTGTGGAAAAATTAGCATCTCACAAAATCAACCATTAAGTCAACGTACCATGGAGAGCCACAAACTACAGTGGGAAGTCTGGTCAGCTAGAGATATAGAAGAAAAATGGCTCGATGTACCTCGGAGTACCTCTTCTGAGTAGTAAATTCTTTGGCGTCGACAGTAACTTGGACGGTATAGACGACATGAGGGCGAGGATGGGACGCAGTTGTATGAGTAGAAATCAATACTGTGTGGGTCATATTGGGGAAAGAAAAACGAAGGCTGAGAAGCTCAAAACAAATTGAGAATATTTTATACACAACAAGGGCGCCCATTCATGCAAAGCAAGGTCTCAAGCAAAGTAAGGCCATGATCATTGATGCGCATGATGGCTTGTGGCGCGGCGAGTTCAGACCCTGTCTCATTAACAAAGGCGCTAGTACTTCTTCCAGAGAGACTGAAATAAGAGAGCTTCCTTTCATAGGAAGAACTGGTCGAGAAAAAGAAATCCCTGGAGTCATACGAGTCCTCTTTCGCCCCATTCGCCACAACTCGAGCTTGTAAACCACTGGCGGTAAATCATAGAAGTGCACTAGCGAGTTTATGCCATTTAGGTCGCGTAGCGCCTTTGCGTAGATATCCAGGAGAAAACGAAGTGAAAGAGTCTAAACTTTCTCTGAGAAGTCTTTGAAAGAAAGTGCAAGGTAGTGTTTCTAAGGGCTTTGTTGTCCTCCAAGACAACGATTCAAACCCTCCACCTGAGCAAGATGCAGGAGTTTACCATTCAACAGAATTCTTGAAACAACTGCGCAGTAAGACTTAGCAAGAGTAACTCAGAGTAAAAATGGAGCCAGATACGGAGCCAGATACACGTTCACATTGCCTAAGCCAAGCTAAATGTTACTTTGAAGTCAAGGCTTGAACCATTTCGGGTTTCTTTTCAATCTTCACCGTTGGGTTCAGCCGGTTGAAGTAAGAAACATACGGTTCGTCAGATACATATAAGTCCCATGCAGCGTGGCATAGAAGTGGTGAGAAACGGTTGCTTACGGTGCCACTGCGGTGCCTGGTGGTGGAGAAATGAACGAAGAGAGCTAACGGTACCGACAAACCACAAGACAAGCCGGTTCCCGGCATGATTTGAATTGTTTCCTTCCCGCATCGGCACTACCGAGGGTCCTCATGGCGTCAATCCTCTCACTTTCATTTAAAGAAAACTGGGATGACAACATACTGCGCTTTCGAGGATACTTAATGTAAACTTCTAAACTTATGTCAAGAAGTACGGTACCACCTGTAATTTTGAACCATCAAATACTAGGATAGGTCAGTAAAGCGGATGTTGCCCAAGAAATGGTGAAGCGTAAGTTTTCAACTTCATTCAGTGGAATTGCCATTGAGCTTGAGGGAAAAAAGAAGAAAAAAGTCCACGTAGCTAATTACGTTCGGAACCAATGATATACTGTACGTTCAACTTTTAAGGCAAATCCCTGAAATTGAAGGAACTTTACAGTTGAGGTTTCTCGGATTTTCTAGGATTTATGTTTCTGGAATACCAATCATCATGCAGGGTTCAAGAATCCCTCCATATGCTTAGATAGCATGATATGTTATCATTGGAATTTCCACAGAAGCTATTGCGTGGGTCTAGTAGACGGCGTCTCGGAGTCGGGGAGGCAAGCAAGGTGAGTACCACAGTGACATATTTAAATATAGGGGCCTATGTAGCTGCATAGTTTCCTATGTCTGAAGCTTCTCTAACAAGATAGAGCAGGGGCTAAGGGCATTATGTCCGCCAGAGTAATCGCCGTGATCGGGACATTTACTGTATCAAGCTCCCATCGCAGGAAAGAGAAACTTTTGGAGGGAAAACCGAAGAGAAGTAGCTGCGCTCGCTAACCATAAACTCGTCGTTTATTGTAGTAGAAAGTCTCCGTCTGTCAGGGTAAAACGTCCGCCACAGAAGGATATAATTGTACGCAGGAAGGCTCGAATGACAGGTTGGTAAGAGCCTCATGGACGAGCAATCTCCCATGAGGTAGAAATAGAGCCCTATTTTTTCTCTAAACAGTGCCACCTAACTGTTGCGACGCAAAAAATTAACACGGGGGACGCGATATGCGTCCATAGATGAGATTAGATTGGTAAGTCCTTTCCGCGGGGTATCCTTCACCTAAAGGAATAAGATGGACTTAAAAATGGTCAATTTTAGGTCCAGTATGACTACCGGTCTGGCGAAGACAGCACTTGGAGCTGAGACTAAGTATCCACACCATGGTAGAGTTAGCAAAGGATCGAGAAACAAATAGATATAATCTGGTTTGCTTTTTCAGGCGTGTTGTGGGCAGACAATGAGCTAATAACAATTTAAAGAGTAAGGCGTCATTAACCCTGTGGAAGTTGGGCACTCACATTTTTGATTTAAGTAAGAAATGCATGTAGCCAATTGGATTCGCAGGGAAATATCTGCTTGAACAACAATGCCCTGCTGTCTAGCCTCGAGACAAAATGCAGTTGTATGCTGACTCAAAATCAAAATGCATATGAAGACTTGTTAGGTTTAGTAAGACGATAAACCACAGTTTTGGGTGCATTGCTCAAAGATTTGACCAAGTTTTTTTTCCGAGGGTTTGTTCATACTGATCGCAGCCGCTGTCCTCTGATTATCTGCAAAATGATACTTACCGCAAATGGATCAAGGATTGAATAGAGCTTTGAAGGCTCAAACTACGCCCAAGACTCGGCTCTCTGAATTACACCAGGGCTTGGGTGCTCCAAGAAGAAGATAAAATAACAATGAGCGTGGGCGCAAACGTTCGAAAATACATCATTTGAATCTTGATGGTGGACGTCTTCCCGGTGGCAGAGTCACGGTTCGGGCTAGTCGGGGTTTGAATTTATCAATCTCCCCACGAACCTCCACACGCGTCACTACATGGTCTATTTAGTCTCCTAACTTCGTCCTACTCTCATCCTCAAACACCCTAAATAGAGATTTCAAGCCTCCTTTACAACTAAAAGGCATAGTCTACGCCACCGTGATGGCCACTACCGCGTCTACCAAGCAGCTCTCTCAGAAACTGAGTGCAATCGCACAGACATGGATAAAGGACCCATTTAGACCGAATTTACAACTGCAGTCTTTCCTGCAGTCTCTATCTGCCCATCCAAGATTGACACCAAATGCTGTCGAAGCAACGCGCGTATTACGCGACGATGTTATGCACAAAAAGGTATGCGCTTATCCCGCAGACCTATGAATGTCTGATTTCTCCCCAACTTGCTGCGCAGTCCGCCTTTGGTTCACTGATTTCGATATTACTTTCCCTTTCGTCTTTCTGATCACGATATTTATAAACAGTATCCCCTGTCGCAAAAAATGCTTCGACCAGCGTCTTCGCCTATGCACTATGAACGTCTAGTAGAAGGTTTCGAGAAGAGTGCTCAGGGGATTGGGCGACCGTGGTGGAAGGTTTTCTTCGGAATTTGGTGATACGATATGCCACGTTTGTTAACCTCGAGGAAGAGGTATATTAAAAGGTACTATTACAACCAAATGGCGCCATCCTGCTCACCATCTTATTGAACAGTATCAATTAATTAATTATCTTTCGAAGGCTCCAGTGCTTCTTTCTTAGTGGACAAAATTTGTCTTTCCCCCAGTCTCGTTATTCGAGGCTCCTGTCCACCCTTGAAAACCCAAGACTCTGAAATCCATGGACTTCGGGTAGAAATCCAAACTTTGTTTGCTGTTCAAGTTTTCCGCAAGACATCATTGAAAGCTTAATCTAGAGATCGACAGGACCCACATTGGGAATGTTGAAGACACATTGGCGTATTGCTTGATTGACCTTTGCCCATGACACAGAAATAACATTGGTGTCTTTTCAGCTTTCAACCTACTCGTTATGGTATATTTTATCCGAAGTAAGATAGTTTAGGATACAGTGCATTCTCCTCCAGGACATTTCCACATTCTATTATCCTGTTATGCTTTCAAGCTTTTGTCGAAAGAGGGCAAATCCTAACACGATTCTATATTGACAAAAGGCTGAGAGTCAGCCGTAAAACTGTCAAAGGTGCTGGTGACAGGAAATACAGGAGACAATGTGGACATTTGAGAAATATCATCTGGAGAGAATATTTT
>Ga0247779_1000443_pt1 | contig 26662 bp, 32 predicted proteins | sample UWRJL221509R5_FD_179925 | JGI IMG/M metagenome (GOLD analysis project Ga0247779, IMG submission 179925) | Plant litter microbial communities from Arlington Agricultural Research Station in Wisconsin, United States - UWRJ-L221-509R-5 | ecosystem: Environmental > Terrestrial > Plant litter >... | reverse complement strand
AAATATGCATTTTATGGGAAAGTAAATGACACCAACGAGTAAACTCGCGCGAACTGTTAGATAAAGCCGAATATCATGGGGCCCCCCTCGTCCGTCGCGTTCGGCCAACAAGAATCCTGTCGAGGCCGTCGCGTAAATTCGGAGATGCACTGAAACACAGGCATACGATGGGTCGACTCTTTTTCCTATGCTAGGAAATAGTTCTGGATTTAGAAAAAAAAAAACTCCCGCTCACAGATACGTAAACTCGTCGGACCGAAGACCGTGTATACTTTGCAGATCTGTGTGTAGAAACCGGTAAAAAACATGAGGACGATAATGTCGACGTTCAAGGCATGCAGGTTCCACCGCCGGCCTTGACATGATTACGCGGGAGAGATATTTATTGTGCAGATGCAGTCGTGAAGAGATGATCATCGGGCATGATTTGGCTCTGACCGAAGGAAGCTGGAGAACATGTTCACGCATTCATGAAGAAAAAAGAAAAAAGAAAAAAGAAAAAAAAATCGGGGCTGATTCGAGACTGATATTGATGGCGATGGAGAGTCGGGGTCCCCGTCAGGTCAGGCCCAAACAGGGGACGTCAAGCGAACATGAGGCGTTGGGCCTCGTGGGAACAAGAGTTGTGATTGGCAACGGGTCCGAATTTCCCAGGGTCCTTCTTCCTCCCTTCTTTTCTCCTGCTCTCTCTCTCCTCATCTATCTTTTCTTTTTCTTCTTCCTGTCCCCTCTTTTTCTTTCCCTTTCTCAGATATGGCCCCAGCAACGGACTCAGACCAGCCTCAGGCTACATCGTCTCATATGATGAAGACCACAAAACGGGGGAGGCCTTTTCTCAAGGTACCTTCTTTTCTACCTTGCATCTTTTTCATATCTCATTTTCTCCCTTAGGATACCTTGGATCTTTTTGCCACTCTCATTGTCTCTCTCAATCTCACTACTCACAAGCAATTTTTCCGCACTTTCCCTCACTCATTCACGACGTGCGTACCTTGTCCTTTTTCCGTTTCACTCGATTTTTACCTAACGATCTCCTCAAAAGTGACGAGGCTGCTCAGAATCTGGCCTCCCTCAAGTTTTCTCAATCCAATCGTGGCCCCGATCCCAGAGAACCTTCACGAGTTGTGACGACTACTACGACTACCACGTTTTCCATGACCCGTGATATGGCCAAGGCCATGAGCCAGCATTTCATGGACGCTCGTCTCATCGAGAATGCAACTGATCCTGCCTCAAATCTTTTCAAGGATCGCGGCACTTATCAACTCACCCCCAAAGGTCTTCACGTTCTCGAACGGTTCATCTCAAAGAATGGCATCAACTCCGATCATCTCCAACCTGTCTTTAGTTCACAGCCCATCTGCATCAAACTCTTGCATCTCGAACGACGGTCTTCAGACGACGAAATCATTGTCACGCAATCTGTCATCACCGCTTTGTTCCGCCGCTTCGTTGGTCGATCCCCCAATTACCCACCTCCTGCTGATAAGCCCATGGACGTCTTCCAGAAGTACAATGAACGCTCGAAAGGGATTACGTTGAGTGATATGACGGAGAGGGCACAGCCGCTACTTGGCAAACAAGCACAAGTCCACAAGCACTGTTTTGCAGCTGTCACTGCATTGGAATGGCTTTGCGACTTTACCTCCGTGGTTGGAAGAGAGGAAGCTGCTGAGATGGCTGCACAGTTTGTCCGCTTTGGTTTGGTGACCCTCGTGAGTGACAAACGCAAGAATAACGACTCCGCCATCATCTTCACTGTTCGAGGGTCAGCTCCTGGTGGCAACTCCCCAGTGATGGTATGTGGCTACACCCTTTGATTTTATTTCTTGATAATTCATTTCTGTTCAGCAACAAGGAGAATTCCGCTGCACGGCAAAAGCCATCTATAAGATCACTGATGAAGGTCGTCGATTGGCTCATTGGGACAACTCGAGGCCTGCCGGTATCCAGGACTCCCCTGCGGCATCCTCAACCAACTTGAGTGGTACTCGTTCTTCGGAAGACACTACCGTTGAACACGGCGGAGATATGAAGAAGAATGTGGCTGATGCCAAGATTCATCGTCGTATCTCGTTGGCCGAGAAGATGAACGTCAACTACGAGGCTGGGGAGAAGAAGAATGTCAAGGAGAGTAATGCCGACCGTCTCACCTACATTCTTGAGGAACCTGGCTTGCGATCTCTCTTCCGCGAATTCTTAAGGGGCAACTTCTGCGAAGAAAATCTATCCTTCTGGCTTGATGTCAATGATTTCAAGAACAAATTCAACATCACATCCAGTGCTATGGCATCTTCTTCGGGCACTCGTCCTGGCGCACGTAGCACTCCAGGCCAAGCTGCCATGGAAAGACATCACGAATCCTTGATCAATACGGCTTTCGTCATCTACAACACTTATCTTGCCCCATCAAGTCAGTGTGAACTTAACATCGACCACGGCCTGCGGAACGAGCTGGTCAAATATCTGGAGGAAGTTGTAACAAGCCTACCTGGCAAGGCCTTTCAAGGTCGTGTGGAGCCCGAACAAGCTAGCGCATTCAACGCTACACAACTGCAGATGATGATCAAGTTATACGAACGCATCCAAATGCACGTCTTCCGCCTGATGGCAACTGACTCGGTACCCAAAGTGAGCTTTTTCCTCAGTCAAGGAAACTATTCTGTATGCTGATCTATGATTGATTTTCTAGTTCATCAAAACACCAAAATTCCTCGCAATGCGGAACTGGGTTGAAGATTTCGATCCTACCGAACAAGACATCCGCCTCCTATCAACTACAGCACCGACATCACCGCCGGGTCTTAATTCATCATCGGAGGAAGTGGGCGGTGCCTACATAACGATATCGCAACAAGCAAGCGAGCGGGAACATAGGCAGCAAATCGAGTCGGCTGCGGCTGCTTCGCAAGCTGGATCATCGTCATGATAATGGTTTCATGTTTCGGCCGTCGTTTGATCTTGACCAATGCTATCTGTCTGGGACATTACTCTTGTGCTTACATGCACAATGATTCTCGCATCTCTTCACACATCTGCGCATCTTTCTTTTCCTTTTCTTTTCCGACCATCTCTCTCGTGGTTTTCTTTTTTTTTTTTCTTATTTACTTTTCTACGATGGTTGTTTTGGCACCTCCTAACAGTGCCTTTTCCCCCCCCCCGGAGGCCTTTTGTTTGGTTTATCATATTCTTTCCCCTCTACGTTCCATTTCTGGTCTCACATTGCTTCGGTTTGTCACATTTATCAATTTTGCTCTTACCCTGTCTATGTAATACCTGATATTTTACACGGCCTCCCTCTTCTGCATTATGTAGGACGTGGGCCGGACCCCTAATAATGAAATCCACCCTCAATACTCTAAACAATGTATGTATATCATCCCGCTTCCCATGCCAGAAAGCTCAATAATATAAAAAATTGATTTCCATCATCACGAACTGTCTGAATCCCTTGCTGATATTGATTAAGAAAGTTGATTTAGCAGTACATGAAGAAATTAATCTCGCTTTGCTGTGTCGTTCGACATTTATGTGATGGGGTCGTCACACATCTATCTCACATCCACACACAACCGCACGCTGCTACAGAATCCGAATCAGAATAAGTATTTGGGTAAAATCGATTCGAACCTCGTGCAATAAATAAATATAAATGATGCTTCTTGTCACGTTCTAATATGACGTCTTGGCAGGAAATTTCAATCACAGCTTTACCCTGTCTCTGCACATACATAGGAGAGGGAAACAGCGGAGGTTTTTTTTTTTCAGTCTAAGCGCCTACATTGTACAAGCATCAAGTTTAGGTGACGATAAACCGAAGAGCACGTGATGTGCTAAATGATCGACGTGTTCAATTACCCAGGCTCCTAATCGTTTTTACACGCTAACCCTTCTTGGTCTATACCACTTTCTTCATCTCCAACTTTGCTATCATGTCGTGGTTAACGCAAATGGCTGGTGGGGATGCACCCCCTCCATACATTGACAAGGATGAAAACAAAGTTCCGGACCCGTCAATTCCAAACAGGATGGTATCCAACAAGTCCGCCAATCGACCTTTCCTCGCGTAGGTCCTTTCACTTCCGATAGACAGTACAACGCGATAATAACATGCCGCATCTAATGTAGCTATAAAGAGTACCGTGAAGAACAGGAGGCTTTGCATGCTGCTTGGCTGGAGAAGAAGAAAGTACGCGACGAAAAGATAGCTAAAGGAGAGAAAGTTGGGCCTCTCGAACCAGACCCAACGGCTGCGGAAGAAGTTGGCATCCTGGGGCTCTTTAAGTTCATCATCATTTTGCTCGTTTGTGCTGCTCTAGCAGGCAAATTCTTCACTGGGAGCTATACATGGGATAACCGCAGTAAATGGCTGCAGGTGAAAACATACTGGCCTGTAAGCCTTGACATTCATATCATTTTATTGATTCAATAAGACTGAGATCGACAACGTCGAACAGACCAATCAAAGGCTTTTTTCAGAGCGGCTTCTGGCTGAATATAATGGAAAGGACGGCAAACCCTTATACTTAGCAGTAAGTTAAAGCCCTGTGGCATTATACCTACTTCGCTCATTTTGAATCGTATATCTAGATTGACGGAGATGTCTTCGACGTTACTAAAGGAGCGGCGTACCAACCCGGCGGATCTTACCATCATTTGTAGGCTCCACAATTCTTTTCTCTTACCTTCGAGTACACCTTTTAATTTCGCTTGTTTACCTAGCGTGGGGACAGACGCTGCGCGCGCTTTCGGAACAGGCTGCTTCCAGACTCATCGAACTCATGACCTTAGAGGATTAACGGAAAAGGAATTAAATGTATGTGTCAACCAGTGTCTGTTGCTCCATGTATTTTCGCTCATTTCGGTTGCTCTAGGGCGTTGCTCACTGGAAGAAATTTTACGCAGAACATAAAGATTATGTCAAGGTCGGAAGAGTAAATCATCCCCCGATAGACCCTGCAAGCCCCATTCCAGAGCACTGTGACCCCAAGAAAGCTAAAGCTGCGAAGGAAGCAGAGGAACAGAAGCGCAAAGCGAAAGAGAAGATCGATCATGAAGAACTTTAATTATTTATCTGCATAATGTATATCTGCCATAACCATGCATAAAGGGAAATCCTCGACTGTGGACCTATACATCTACGTTCTATTTATGAATTAAGCAGAACTGGTGGCCATAGATTATCGAACAAGTTAAATAGTAAATAGTGATGGAGTCCAAAGATATAATCTAAGTAAAATGAAAGAACATGCGGCTCAGAAGAAAAAGCCCGACCAGGTAAGTTCATGCCTAAAATCATGTTAAGGAAGGCGTCAAAAAAGGATAATGAGGAATTGCACATGCCTAGTGTCGAGGAGCTCCATGAGTCAGGAAGTAATTCCTTAATATCGGGAAGTCCGACATTGATGCATATACCAACGAAGAGAATGGATTATCGCGATATTTCGCAACGACGATGTTGCCTCTCCATGCATGTTCCTCACGAAAGGCTCTTCCCTGGATGTCGCGGATAGCCTTGTTGATGGGGAAGGGCATCCCGTCTTGGGAAACCACAGGATAGAAAATTACATATGGCGAGGCGAATGTTTTATTCATGCCGTCAAGGGCTTCAACCAGCTATTCACCAGAAGTACTGTCAGAGTTGCAAACACAGAGCTGACCTAGTCGGGGACGTACCTGGTATTTCCAGGCTCTAGAACCAAGCCGTTTCTCGATCTACGTATAATTCAAACTTCAGACTTTTGGGTGTTCTGTTCAATCAAGACCTAATACATACGTAATCCATGAAATTTTCGGGATGTGGCATCCATGAAGTCGAAGCGCTATATGATGCATGATGAACAATGGGACTATGACGATTTATAAGTATGTAGTTGCTTAAAGCCCAAGGGGGCGAACCTTGTCATGAGGCTAACAATAGACGGTTGATGACCTGTATAAACATGTTAAGCTATTCATCAAAATAAATGGAGTGAAGAGCATACCGTCTGAAGGGAATACGATAGCATCGTAATATTTACATGGGTCCACGGATAGATCTGTTAGAGCAACAAGTCTGTAGTTAGAAAATAACGATAATGGAAGAATAATTGGAATCATACCGGATGGTTGTATTGAAGACATAAGATCGAAGTGCGGGAATTTATAAAGCCCTAGGGTTCTTTGACGTGCCGCTGTAGAATAGAGAACGAGAGTAGTAGCTGATGCAAATAACAGGACCCATATTTCCTTGGGTTTTATAGGCTTTAGTTCCACAATGAGGACGGCGTGCTGTCGATTCTGATCGACGAACAGTACGATAGATGGATTAATCTCAATAGGCCTAGGAACAGTGGTTTACCGTACACGAGGATAGGTGTATCGTCATACTTTCTGGACTCCGTTCGGCTGTTACGACCCAAGATATGAGAGTACTCAGAGCCGGAACCGATCTCGAGTGGACGCGCACGCAGATGAAAGAGTAGCACAGAAAACAGGGTCATATTAATCGAGTTTCATAACAAATCCAATTCATTGATGCTGTCCTGCGAGTGGTGAGCGGGGGATCTCAGAGATGCATATTTTTAATCTATACAAGTGTGCCTAAAGCGTCCAGCCGTGCTGACAAGAAAAGGACGAGGACGGTAGTGGTTACAGGTAAGCAGTAGAGAAGAACAAGGTGAAAGTGTCGTGGTTCTAATTTGGAATTCCCCTCAATGATTGATTATGTAATGAAGGCGGCCCGCTCATCCGTCCATAATAACATATGCATTCAAGGTGTGCGCCAAAGTGACTTTCAAGACTCCAAATTGACTCCTCTCTTTCCTTGAACTGCTTGGTCCCCCAGGAGCTGCTTGCTACTTATCTGGGCCGCTATTTGAATCCTTTTCTCTGGAAATCATTGATCTCGAAACTGGGTTTATGTTTAAGCTACCAAGCCGCGACGTTGCATCTGTAAATTTCACACTAAGTAATGTGCAAAATTGCTCACTGTCAGCCATTTCCTGAGACTGTTTCTTATGTTGACTCCGACTCGTTCAATCACTAAACGATAGCTAGGACTAGTATTGCATCTCTAGAGCGCAAATTAGTTCTAGAAACTTCGTGAAATGTATCTGTCACTTTGAGCGGAAATAGCTCCAGGTAGTAGTCGTCAAAATCGAGCGCCTTCCCCCGGTTCTCGAGTTTCACACATTTATTACTCCTCGCTGCTGGCAAATTTGTAGGCCGCACTTCCTATGCAATAATGATCTCTAGACAATGGAAACCATTCATGTTCATGTGGTGTCATTGCCAAAGTATCAGAACAAAATCGTATACGGTATCATTTGCTGATAAACTTGACAAAAACGTGCAAGCCACGAAGGCAACGAAACAAGTCACTGCCAGCCGCTATGTTAGCAACCTCCGATGCTCTCAGCTCGCCATCTAGGCGTGTAATCCCAATCCTACTCCGCGAATGTCCTGTGTTTCCTAAATAGGGTCCAGTTAATACCCTACCGTCGTAGGGCTTTCTGCAAGGATCAAGCCATGCGTCTTCTGCCTCATTCCAGCAGCTTCTAATGTCCAATTGATACCGAGTTTTTCAAGAACGAACATCTCTATCTATAGGCTCAGGATCCTATACCTCTACATGCCTTGCCAAGTTTTGTGGAGCTCGATGCCCAGGAGGCTTTGCCAAAGAACAGGTTACACGTACAGTATCATCGATAGATCAAAAAATTAACACTTTCGACATCCCTTCAACCCTTCACCCTCAAGGCGATACGTTCCTCGATCTTCATACATCCCTAAATAAAGTATCGCACCCAACGCCCGAAGAGCACCGAATGCAACCTTCCTTGAAGACTTATGGGTCTAAAAGGTACAAAAAATTTCATAGAACCGAAACCTTTGCTCAGTAGAGACCACAGCCCAATGATCTCAGTCGGGAACACTCACCCTACCACTCAGTGATCTGCAGGCTACCGTGCACCACCAGAAAAAGGATGTAAAATAGGGCATTCAAAACGTAGGCCGTTCGCGTGTTCCGGGTATGTCCTATCTTTGCACAAACTTAAGTTGCCATGAGCTAGACGATATATGTCTATGTCCGGACTAGGTCCCCACCCATCTTTGCACGGCAATAACGCACCTGGGGAGCAACTAGGTTTCTGCATCCTGCGATTGTGAGGCGGGTGTTATCTCATCCCGTCATTGTCTAATACATTTGCATAATATCCGTAACTAAAAAAATGTTCGCTTACGGTGGATACACCCCCCGCGGACACGGTCCTGCAATAGGCAATAAAGAAGGGCTTAAGCATGTTCTCTTCATCTTCTACGACTAGCTAATAAATTTTTATTCGACTAGGAGATCATTGAAAGAAAATTTAGGTAGACTGGCGCTTGTCCGGGATAAAATCTGAAATTTTGTTGCGAAAGCAAAGACATTAATTATCTCTAGATAAACTGACTGTCCTATCTTAAATAAGATGTATGAATGCCTCTAAAAGTGCTTATCTGTTTGTAATCGTCAACGATTCTGAAGAACAGAACTAAACAGAAAGTCAGAGACTTCACTGTTCAATATGTGCCAAAGGCAATTTGATTCGTGTCTCCAGTGCAGGTCAAACGCGTAAGGATTTTTCTATAGCCATCCAGGCAGAAACTACCGCGGATAAACCTTGTAAAAATGAAGATTGGGGTCCCTACAATCAGAAGTATGCTGCAATCACAAGAATCCAACCAGTGGCACGTTGCAGGAAATTAGTTGTTTCAATAGATGAAGCTTCAGTGCGAGTGAGAGTCAGAACTGAGCACTTCTGATAAATTTGAAGCTAAGATGCTTGGTCACGATATGATTGATACAGTATTTGTGCAATGTGAATGCACTGTGCGAATTTTAGATGAACGTGATCTTTTGACGCGCTCTGAAACCGTGCTCTTTGCATTCCGTCCATTATTATTGATCTTTCAAGCTCGAGCCTGCTCACTCCATCCCTGGACTATATCTATTTCAAAATGAGTGCAGTCCCGGAGCACTTCATTGTTGCCACCCATCTCTCTTCGTTGACCTCCAAGCCACCAACAGCCATTGTTGTTCAAACAGCGCGACAGAATATTCCTTTGGTCAATCCGGCAGACGACGACCTACCTCTAGGCCATGCAACATCAAGCGTCTCTTTCATGACTCTGACTACGGGAGCTATCCTCATGCGCGTCATTCATGGTGGCTTAATTGTTGAACTCACGTCCTTGTCCACACCAATTCCTCCCCTTCGAATCGTGTTTCCAGCCCTTGTTTTACCGACACCCTCTATATTTCTCCTGGAAGATTCAGAAATCCACTTGATTGCAGTGACAGAGCTTGGGTCTGTGCATCGTGTAGCTATACCAATTGACGGTCTCAATCTATGGAAGGACCGAGCGAACAATATCTGGCCACGGGAATACATCATTCGAAACCTGCCTGTTGAACATGCTCAACGTTGCTTTGTGCATGTACAAGGGTCGCATTGCATTAGCATTAGTCTACCTCACGGAGTCCTGCTAAAGTTGGAAGCTGAGTCCACGGGTTACGACGTCCACGACGGTAAGCATTGCTACTGTTTCATTGAACTTTGAGTTTGGTCCCAGCTCACACATTATGATATCCCAGAAGAAGAATGGACAGAAACAGTATTCCATCACGGGTCTTTCCTTTCTTCCTTAACATCATATCTACCGCTACACTCAGGACCTCCCAATGCATCGGACATCATCTCTTCAGCGTCTCATCCATGGCCTACAGACATCGGCAATGTCTGGACACTTTCCAGGGATCGCACATTACGGCTCTGGAAACCAAAAGTTGGTTGTGTGACGTCAAGAATGTTGCCTAGTACTCCGAACTCCAAGGATCCTTCCACCAGCGCGTCTGGCCACGCAAAATATCTTCTTCTCGATGAAGAGCGTCAGAACCTTGTCAAAATTTTCTCTTTGACAGAAGAGGACGAAGACAGAGTCGATGTATATGCTATTGTCTTCATCCCAACGCCCTCGTCCACTTCCGGAGGCTTCTTCTGTGTAGTCGACACTTCTTCAGACCATTTTGTCGAGATTGCTATCATTGAATGCCCAAGACACACAGCTCATCGTCATCTTCAAGATTTCATGATCACTGACAACACCCTTTACACTCTGTGGGACTGGCAAGGCCGCTCTGTCGTAGAGTGTGCTGTTATTGACACATCGTCTTTGAGTTCACATACCTTTACACCGCCGATTTGGAAAACTTCCCAGTATATGCAGGAACCGGAACTAACACCTGGGGTCATGGAAGAACAGCTACTTTCGCCTGGTTCTTTAACCGATAAATTCTTGGGAGCAATCATGAAGCCTGGAGTTTTCTCATCTTTGACACTGCAAACTGCCCTCGATAGGTATATCGATGCATGCTGCTCACTTCCTGGACCAGCACCACCCCAGCTTTCTCAAACATATACTAGCCTTGCAGAGAGCATCGCAGCAGTGGTTGGATGTACTGTCACCCTCAATTGTGAACCTACTACTGGCGGCTTCCAGTACGCTAATTATTGGACAGCACTCAAGCGGGATTGGGAGGGATTTGTGGCGAGGTGTAGAGATGTCGAACGCAGTGCCAGATGGCCGCTTGCTATTGCTGACCATGGTCAAGATGGGGTAGTCGTTATCGAGCGAGAGAGAGTTGGATCCCTGGTCATCGAAGATGTGCCTATATCGATTCGACGACAACTGGAGCATGATCAACCTCCCCATGCTCAGTACGAAATTTTTGGTATTCTTTGGGCATTACGCCACAAAATAGGCCTTCGTATGCTCGCAAATGTGGAGACAAGAACAGTAGATCTTCTTCACCAGGAAATTGCATTTTCTTTCGCAGAAATACTCCAGGATCAAGCGAAAAATATTCAACTTCTGGAGAGTTTGGAACCAGGTGCCGATATCTGGTTTGCAGGACGATTGCAGAGTGTCCCAGACCTCGACAAGGCAACACGTGCCGCCTTGGATGCTATTGGAGGATTTGACTTCTCAATAAAACGGGAACTGACTGACGCTGAACTTCTCAGTCCTCCACCTATATCGGAGTGGTTGCGTTCTCAGGCCGCAGCATACTCGACTACTTCAACTGAGGCTAGATATGACCTGTGTCTTTGCCTCATTATCTTACTATTATTTTCCGCTGATACCCTGCAGTCATGGGATGCAACACTTCTTGCTGAAGTATACGCAGTTTTCCGGGGGCTGTCCATGCTGCGTGTTGTTGGGCATCAACCAACCGAAGGCAAAGATGCTGCAGACCAGGCCGATGTACCATCACCAGATGACGTGATCACTCAAATGCGCAACATGAATGTATCAAAGCACCAATTAAAAAACGCTTCCAAATCTTCTTTAGCGCGTCTTCTAATCGCTCAGTCGCCTATAACTGATGGCATCGCTACCGCAGCGCATAATTTCCTGGATTTTACCGGCCTTTGCCAGGCTTTATCGCCAGCGAGCGTTACAAGGCAAGAGGTATTGTTTTGCGAACGTGTTAGATGTCTCGGCTTCAATGGAGTTACCCAGGCTCTACTGGCGTGGCTCCCGAGGACGCCTTCTGTCGTATTTTTGAAGGCCCAAGTATTTTTAAATCAAGGAAGAGTCGACGATGCAGCGCTACTACTAGAGAAGCTGGCCGGAAGCTTTGGTAAGTTCAAAAATATTATCTGGACTCCATGGTTCTCATTTAGCCATAGGAATTAATACACTGACTCAAGAAGATTGTGACGCTTTGGTGTCGGTTCTTCCTCCTGGCCTACCAGTGGATTCTCAATATTCTTTTTATCTCTTCGCCGCTGAATTATTCCGGCAGACTTTCGTATCCCATGAAGTTCATTTCTCTCAATTGGCTATTCAGGTTGCGCCTTCTGGGACAGACACAGCGCCGCTTTGGACTGCCGTCGTAAAAGGTTTGATAGACCTAGGGCTTTATGAAGATGCGTACGCCTCCGTAATGGCAATTCCATTTGAAAAGGAGTCTGTATTTTTCATATCACTCACTCCCCTACTTTGCTTATTGTACCTCCGTCAGAAAACTGGAATGTGCTACTCAGCTGGCCATCCGCATGTGTGAAGAAAACGCCGCCGAAAAGCTTATGAGTTTCGACTTTGCCGGGGTCGTAGGCGAAGTGGAAGCTGCATTAGCTTTCAAAGCTAGGAATGCTGATCCACGTCTCCGGCCCTGCTATTCCAGAATTCTCTATACTTGGTATACTCGAAAGGGCGACTACCGTAATGGCAAGTCATCTTATTTTCTTTCTCAGCGGCCCGATCATCGAACCTTTCTCTAGCGTCTTTGACAATGTACCAGCGGGCACGAAAACTGCGGGACATCATAACAGATCCCCAGACTTTCCTTACGTTGGCTGAAGATCAATTAGAATCATTGTCCGTCGCTATCAATGCACTATACCTTGTCGATGAAAAGTCAGCATGGATATTGATGCCAGTCATCCCAGATCCTGTATGTCGTCGTCCTTATTCCATAATGTTCCACAACTCATTTCCTGCTAGACACGTACACGCCAAAAATTATCCAAGCATATACCCGAGTCTCAATACGTCTCCAACAAATACGACGCTGAAATTATACAACTATCTGACATGGAGCACGACTCCTCGCTTCTTCGAGCTCAGATAAATATAATCAAAAGAGACCCTTCCATTCTTTCATCTCCCGGTAGGTTATCCGTTTCCTTTGCTGTATTACTCTCATTGAGCGCTGCGGCGTACCAGAATACCTTCTACCTGCACCCCTTATTGTCATGAGACTGGCCCAGGCAAACCAGTACAATCAGGCGATGGCTACGGCAAGAAGCTTGAAGGTAGACATGACAGACATATTCATCCACCTGACAAATCAGTGTATTCGTCTGTCCAGGAACCCGGGATCTGTCCTGTAAAGTCTCCATACAATTTCTGATGCCCCGACACTGACCTTTTCCACAGCCAAGAGGACACTTCTGGATGGCTGCTGACGGATAACGCAGCATCTTGGCAAGGGAACCCATCGGATCGTGGGTGGAGATATCTTCAACAATCCTTAAAGCGTCATGATGGTCAAGATAATGATTATCGATATGCAAAAGCAGCGTTCGAGACGATCTTGAGCCTTGGCAGGTCTTCTCTAACGCCGCCATGGTTGGTTGAAATTCTGGCGGTATACAATATAGTTCTTCTTTTCCGTATTCTTCCATTTTGATCCTTGTTTTTATAGAAGCATCAACCTGACTATCTCATTCGTATCAGTCTAAAATACGAAAATATTGCAGATGCTGTCAACTTTGCATACGCGTTGGTCTTGCAGGTACAGCATCCTATTCTCTACAGAAATCCAACCAATAATAATTTTATGATTCCTTTATTTCGAACAGTCTAACAAGCAACTTTCTCGAGAAACCTTCAAAGAGGCCTCCAGCACCTGGCTGCCATATACTTTGATTGATCAAGTGCTGACAGTAGCGGATGCCCAGATGAATCCTCCTCAAAATCTGATACTGCTGAGAACGACGATTGACGAACGAATTAAAAGAATCCAGAAGTTGAGCCAGCGCGTATCATAATCGCTCTTGTGTAGAGTAGTTTCGCGTTCTTTGTGTTAATATAACTCTCGTTATTACCAAGCGACGGTCTTGTATTTAGTATCTCGTGAAATATCGCTTGTCGTTCCAACTTTTCGATTTCCATATTTACTGATGTGCGTCGTGTGCTACCGAATAAAATGCGTCCACAATCTATATTCATAATTTTTTGGTTAGACTTCAGGTAGCTATCGCCTTGATAGATTGAAATTCGTAGAGAGACTGAAACCTGCACAAGGGCGGGAGAAAAACAGTACAAATCAAGGAAATATACCCATTTTCGCCCGCTGGAGTAAATAAAGAAGGCAAATGCGTTGAATTTTAAGAGTTGTTGCAAGCACGACTGAGTAATTAATTACTCAATGTCTCATAGAGTTTTATGGAACGTTAACCCAGTTCTTACCAATAGCACATATTACTCGACTCTTACACCTAAGTATGCGATGCAAATGTTACCACCTCGATTTAAATACGAGGGTGAACCCTCGATGGATATATACATAAGCTCTACTGCTACACGGTTCGTTTGATTCCGAACACTAAGGTCGTAAACATCGGGAATACATCGATACATGATGTCAAAAAGAAAAAAAGAGGTATAAATGGACTTATAAAAGAGCAATCAACAAGATAATATAGAGTATAACAGGTCATAAGTGAGGTCAGTGAGGAAAGGCAAACGAGGACAAGTAAATGGGCAAACAGAATCGAATCGTAGGCCAAAAAAAAAGTTGGAAAGAGAAAATGGGTCGTTAAAACAAAAGTGGGTACTATGAATTCTGCAAGTGGTGGTGGCGAGGATTTGTTGCAGCATCGCTCCGTGTACTGTCCAGAAACTGCGACCATTCTACTTGACCGAATCCTACAGCTGCTCCCCATATGTTGTCATCGACGGGATGATTGTAAGCATAGCGGTGATCAGGGTATTGTGGTTGTTGAGGAGAAATTGGGTATGCAGATGAGTAATTGGGCGTTGGGGTCATATTTTGATGTTGATGAGGACTAACAACTTGGTCTTGTGGTGAATGGATACTTTGTGGATGTGTGTGGGCCATAGGATGTGACGGGTGTTGTTGTTGCTGCTGGATATGTTGCTGGGGGTATAAAGCAGTAGCGGCGTGACGTATAGAGTTATTACTGTGAACGCCGTTATGTGATTCTGAGTAAGGATTTGGGGGAAGCGTAGGTAATGAACCCATCGGTGGGCTGACAGAATTTGAATTGGCAGGGGATGTCATAGTGCCTCTATGACTAGGCGAGTCGACGAAGCGTCTAGGGTCGTGAGAGTCATGATAAGGAAATGCTAGTTTCCGCACAATTCCGAGAACTTGGGCCCGCTTCTTCTCGCGACTCTCGGGGCTCTCGAGGGGGAAATCTGGAGAGTACAACGGACATAAAGCCTGAAGGATTAGAAGTGCCTTGTCGGCAACGACAATACCCTTGGCTTGTTCCAGGGTCGTGATAGCTTTGCGTATGCTAGCTCGGAAAAGTCCAGCGCCTGGCTGATCCGGGTTAGCAATTAGCTGGAAGGAGAAAAACATTGCCGCCGAGAAACAGTGGAAAGGTTGCCAATTCATATGGCCTGGTACGGCCAGAGACGAGTTTGCAAGGAAGTCAGGGCGGGATTGGCCCACCATAGCGATGAGCTTATCAGCGGCGCTAACAGCAATCTCGAGACTCTCCGCAGACTTGGTTGCGTCAATCATTGGCGCATGCTTGTTCGAAGGATTGGTGCTGGCACTTGCATAGGGTCGGTGTAAAGTGAAGCGAATATGGTAATATGAAGTGCGAATGATGACACTTTGAACACCTACTCTGCGAGTTGCGATGTTTGGCGACGCCAGACTTCGAGCGACACGAAAGTCATCCATATCCAGCTCTGGCGGGAGACTGTCCATCCACGCAGTAAGAGCGCGGTCATTAGCTTGCACATTTTCGTATGGCACAGGGCGTATAGACACCGCGTCGTCCATGATGTCGCCAAGAATAAATGCGAGTTTGAAAAGTGCAATGTTGGGAAGATATAGCCGACCTGTTTTATCCAGGGCCGGGTCACAGTAGCTCGGTAGCTGCGTGTCAAAATGATGTGACGCAATAGCTATTGGGCGTCCAAACAAAAAAGCTTGCCAGCTAGACGTTACGGCCTGTTAGTTTTGCGTAATTTGTTAATCATTTTAGGAAAATAGCTAACCGTTCCAATAGAATTATATGCCACCAGGCCCATCTTCGGCGCTCGGCCACATCCCTGTGCATCTTCCATTTTCCAGGATCACGATGCAAACCCATGGCAGTACCAATGATTACAAGTTCTCCTTTTACGTGCCAAACTTCTTCTGCTTCCGTTTTCGCTAGACTGTAGTAGTGTGTACGGACAAGCAAAAGTTCCACAAGCTCCAAAGTATACGCCCGTTGAGTGTCCCTATTATGCCGCTGGAGGGAAGTCGTAGAAGCTTCAAAGAGTCTCGCTCCAAGTTCTTCTGGAGTTTCGACGACCTTTTCGAGAAGAGCGTGCTGTTTTGGCAGATAGTGAGTCGCAATCGCCATAATGACACAGGCTGTCGACAGAACAATACGATCCGCTTTACTCCCGCCCTTGTATCTTTCCCATTGATGAAGGAAAGTTACTTGGTTAACATGCCGATATATCCAATTGCAATACTCGAAATAAAAGGCGATGAGACCTTCAATAGTTTCGATTGGGGGTAAAGTATGTAGAATGTCCCGATCGTATTCTTGGTTTATCGGGGGAGGTTCGTCGCTGGCACGGTCCTGGCTTTGCTGGCGACTGTCAGAGTCGTCAGAATCCCCCCGAGGTTCATGCTACGTAAAGAGAAAATACGTTAAAAAATAAGGTGGGGGCAGGACGAGAAGTTTAGTCACTATTAGCAGATGGGTAGCAACGCTAGTTTGGCCCGCATACAGTCCACCCTGTCCCTGACCGGCAAGCATCCCTGGGGCTGCTGAATCCTTGTCGGGGGACACATCGTAGTCGACACTCTCTTTCTTCGGGACGATGAAAGCTGGGACTTCGCTCGGTCTCCTGGTTGAGATAGAAGCGCGTTGATTCGGGAAAACATATGTCTCTAAGAGAGAGAGAGAATGGCGCATACGGGCGATCTCTTGGGCAGGATCGATACGAGTATAGCTACAGACAATTTCCTGAGTCTTATGGGCACACATCAACCAGAGGTCGGCCACTCACTGATGATCATCTCCGCGGGTATGGGGATCGCTGGTTTCATGACCTCGAGCATCTTGATAGCACATTGCGGAAGTGCCTAAAAGGTTATGTTAGATCTCTTCAAACCGATAAACATATGACCATCCGCAGTGCTACGTGAGCTGGTTGAGTGAGACTTGCCTCGCAGCACACACGATGAACATGGTCGATTTCTGTGAAGACGGAGAGAGAACGAAGAGCTGTGTTGAGCACACGGCTTGCATTTCAAAGCGGCAAGATAAAAAGTACCTATCGCATTTCAGCTTGCTGTTCCGGCAAGGCTCGCAGTTGATAGCTTTGCGAGCGCGTTTAGTTGGTGGACGACCGTCTGAGCCCTGCTCTGTAGAGGCACCTGGAGTTGGTGAAGTACGGCCACGAACAACGCCGACAGTGGAGGATCTGGAGGGTTTTGGACGAGAAACAGCGGTGGAGGGAGCGGACATAGGATGAGGGATATTGTCGTCTGTCATGGAGAGGAGGGAAGGGAGAGAGTTTAAGAAGAGGAAGGAAGCAGACAGTACTGGGATCGAAACGTTTTTGTTATTATTGAACATCACTTCTAGTAAACTCTCCGGGGTCTTCCACATCTCGTGCCGCTTCTCCGCCGACTGACCCCAAACACCCATTTTTCCCCTTTCTCTCATTTTTTTGATCTGAGCGCTTATACTTCCCACATTCCACTCCGGCGCGCTACCGTCACCCTGAAATCTCCCATATATTTCTAAATTCAATAAAGGACGGAAATACCTTCTAACAATCTTAAAATAGTCATTAGATATTTAACGAAATGTCAAGAGAAAGCGATATAAATGCCGCCGGGAAGGTTTGATGTTTGTTGTCCATTTAGCCTGGTCACCGTATAGACCGTGGTTGTCGCACTCACTGAACGGGCAAGTCGCTGTGAGTATACCACTTGAATGGCGTATTGTCGGTATGTTCTTCACATAGATCTCAACCACCAAGCCTCCAATCTTTTTGTCCTAATTGTAATTGGCAGACCTGTTTCATTGCGCCAACAAGCGTGCTGACTTACGTATCTCCACCTTCAGGCGAGTAAAGGAGTTTCAAAATACACCAGGTTTTTAGCATACTCGGGAGTAGCCGATCAACTCAAAGTCTGAGGACAAAGAAAAAGCTATAGTTAGAGGTGCTATGAGCATAAAACGAGAGATTGATTAAGCCTTTAGGACCCACTGGACGCCACCAACATGTGTAATGACAATGAATAGCAAGGGAATTCAATGTGTCATGAGTTCTGTTAAATCAATACGAGACGCGTTTATGACATCCAGGTTTACCCAACATTGAGTAAGTACACTTTAAGAATAGGGTATCTGTAAAATAGTATGTAGTATTAGTAAGATTGAAGTGAAAATGACTTTTATCACTCAGGCACTCTGGTCGCATCCCCGACGAATCCGTACGTGTACGCACACAGGCGACACGAAAAAGGATTATAAAATCTACATCCTTAATCGCGCGTCAGTGTAATTGCAAGGGCCACACAATTCCAGTAGCCTTGTCTCTTATATGTTCATTTAAAATTTGATTCGTCTGACACCGAGCTTTTTAACTTTTCGGTGAAGGAATCAAACACGAGGTATGTGCGGAGAGTCTGCCTATCTCCAACAGAAAATCGGAGGAGTCCAGTCCAAGCAGTATGTCCAGATATAGAGACGCAACTTACAAACTGGGACTGATGTTGATAATTCAACCCGCCTTGGCACAAGGTACAATCATGAATCACGCAGGTTATTCAAGATGAAAAGGCTACGGTCTCTTGAAAATGGAATACCTGAGAAAATGTTGACCACCGCAGGGTATGGCCCACACTGCATTTTAAATTCCCTTGTTGACAGTGACACAAATCAAAGCGTATATTTAGGCGTCCTCCTGACCTTTGGCGGGGAACCGAAGACCGAGACCGGTTCTAATAGAACAATATTGGGAACCTCAACACTCCCAAAGTCCCAGCTGGTCCGTACAAGCATACCGGATGTATGCCTTCATTGACCTCGAGTATAGATACACATGAGCAACGAGTTAAGTATCATCAATACTATGCACGTGCATAAGCACTCTTCGAGCATGGCAGTCTAGAAACCAAGTCTCGTTCAGAGTTGGCCCCAAACCGCTGTATGCCTATATCCTGATGGGTCGAAAGACGGGACAAGGAATCTTATCCAAATTTGCGTTAGCACATTTTCTTTACTTACTTATCATGGGCTCATTGAATCAATTGCTCGCGGATAAATGCGGAACTTGATTTTCATTGCCCTGGGACTCGAAGTCCAGCCGGGTTGAAGGGTGGGAGGAACAAGCAGAATTGATGAATATACGGCCATTTTGACAGAAGCGATTCGAAACAGTAGGATGGGAAACGCCCGAGACAACTATAAGTGCGTCGTACGCCAGATATAAATGCGCTACTTAACGAGTGGCGACATTGGTATCCAAGTCTAGCACATCCGAGTTGTCAACAGTCATTTTGGCAGAGCAACCCGGTAGTGGTGGCGATCTATGCCCAGTGGTACCTTAACGAGTTTCGGTCGCCTACGGTTTTTTTGCGCGCCATGTATTTCAGGATGAGTTGACCTGCCATAAAATATCAAAGGTTGGTGGAGGTAAATAAAAATGAATAGAGGAAACGCGCTATCGGCAGTGACTGAAATTACTCAAGCGTGATCTAGACACGCAGTCGCGTGATTGTATCACAGAAGCGTGTAGCACTTTCTAGAACGACTGACCGGACTAAGCCCAGCTATAAGTCTCTCAAGGTTCCAATTAACGGCGTTCATTCTTTTTTCTCTGAACGATTAGAAGACGAAATAATGTCCGACGTACGTGTATTCTGACTACTTTTCTCTTCTAGGTGCACGATTATCTTATCATCTTCCTTGGTCTCATAGGCCAACGCTCTCAAAGATCAAGGCAACAAGGCCTTCGCAGCAAAGGATTACGATAAAGCTATCGAATTATTCACGAAGGCTATTGAGATCGACCCCAAAAATCACGTTCTTTGGTCCAACCGAAGTGCAGCCAAGGCAGGAAAGAGAGACTACGAAAATGCTTTGGCTGATGCCGAAGAGGTGTGTGGCGTTCTTAAGTCTCGCAGTGGCCAAAGGATTTCATTTATATGTGCTCTTATAGTGCATTAAAGTCAATCCATCATGGGCAAAGGGATACGCTCGTAAGGGCGCTGCTTTGCACGGCGCTAGACGATACGATGACGCTATTGCCGCGTACGAGGCCGGAGTCAAATTGGAAGATAGCCCCGCTCTCAGGAAGGGATTGCAGGAAGTTCAAGATGCTAAAGGTGCATTGAAATTTATTTTCATCAGAGTGTACAAGAATTGATTCTTTTGTCCAGCGAGCTCAAGCGACGACGGTGGATTAGGACTCGGCAAAATGTTTTCGGATCCCAATCTGCTGGGTAAACTGGCCACCAATCCCAGGACGCAAAAACATTTGGCCGATCCTGCGTTTGTTCAGAAGGTGATGTTTTTTACTTGTTATCAATTTCAGAATCCCTATCTGATCCTAAAATATCTTCTAGCTTCAAGCGATCCAGAAGAACCCTCTCTTGGCTGATTCGTACGTGTTTTTTTTTTCGCACTTCGTTCTCCACATTTATCTCTTTATTTGTTTTTCCAGTGCTTTACAGGACCCCAGAATGATCGATGTATTGGGAGCCCTTATGGGTATCGATCTTCAAGCATCCACCAGACCAGAAGGATCAGACGAAGTCCCAGAAGGTTTCCAAAGACAGACACCCCCGGCATCCCAGCCCTCTTCTAAACCATCGCAACCGACCCCCCCACCTCCTCCCCGGGCTCAGGAACAAGAAGACGTAGAAATGGAGGACGCAGATGACGAGGAGTTAAAGGCGAAGAAGGAAGCTGAGACCGCAAAGGCAGCCGGCAGTGCAGCTTATAAAAAAAGGGACTTCCCCGAGGCTATTAAGAATTTCCAACTTGCCTGGGATACGTGGCCGAAGGACTTGACATTCTTGACCAACTTGGGAGGTATGTTATACTTGTCAGAGGTTATTTGACCCCGCGTTAATCGCTATTTACCATATCCTTAAGCCGCCTATTTCGAGCAAGGTGATTACGATAAAGCGATTGAAGTCTGCGAAAAGGCCGTCGATGAGGGTCGCTCTGTGCGTATAATATTTACCCCATGGTTTAATGGTGACGATATTAAAAACAACATTCTTTCTATGTTAGCTCCGAGCAGACTACAAACTTGTGGCAAAAGCATTGGGCCGTGCCGGCTCAGCCTACCAGAAGAAGAACGACCTTCCTTCAGCCATCAAATACTACCAGAAGTCACTCACGGAACACCGCACACCGGATATTCTCAACAAATTGCGCGAGGCTGAGAAACAGAAGGCTGACGAGGAGCGTCTAGCCTACATTGACGTTGATAAGAGCGCAGTCGCACGTGAAGAGGGGAATGTCAAGTTCAAAGCAAGCGACTTTGCTGGCGCCGTGAAAGATTATACTGAAAGTATCAAGCGTGATCCTTCGGATGCCAGAGGCTATAATAACCGGGCTGCTGCCTACATGAAGCTCCTGGCATTACCCGAAGCCTTGAAGGACGCCAACGAAGCTATCAAGGTCGACTCCAAGTTTGGTATGTGTTCTGCATTATCCGGCGTGTCAGTAATTCTTCTGACACGTTCAATCCTGGCTTACTAGTCAAGGCATACATCCGCAAATCTAATATCCTCCACGCCATGCGGGACTATACTAAAGCTCTTGAAGCCATTCAAGAAGCGACCGAGCACGACACAGAGAATCAGCACACTAAAGAGATCTCCCAAGTTGAGTTTAAACTACAGCAGGCACTATTTAGTCAACGTGGTGAAGAATCGCAAGAAGAGACTTTGGAGAGAGCCATGAGAGACCCTGAAGTTGCGGTAAATTTCTTGATTTTAGAGAAGAAACGCGGATTTCTCATTCATCAATTTAACAGAACATTATGAACGACCCGATCATGCAACAAATCTTGCAGCAAGCTCAATCAGATCCGAAAGCTCTGCAAGACCACATGAAGAACCCTGTTGTGCGTCAAAAGATCCAGAAACTGATCAACGCTGGTATCATTAGAACAAGATAATTGGGTTCGTCTTTTGTGGAACACATCGGTGGTTTTCTTTTTCATCTCTAGCTCTGACCTGCATGATTAGTATATGATTTTACACTGTACATTAGCTGATTTTCAATCCACATTTCCTCACATCTAAATGCAATCATGCTCATATCCAAATTAATAAAACCGTTGTCCATATACTATTCCTAATAGTTCAAAAGCTGTGGATTACCATCGCCATTCTACATTGCCTGTTCCCCGACCTTTAACACCTTTATAAGGTTTGTACGTCTCTCCCGTAATTTTTAGTTGCTCAACTTTTAGAGCAGAGTAAGTATGAGATTGAATCTCGAAATGGACATGCAGCGCGTGTGAAGGGCGAGGCATTTTGGATCTTGGAGAATCTACCATTAGTGGAAATTCGACGAGAACCACAGCAGTGGAACTTACTGAGTGGAAAATGAACCCCGGAGACTCCAGCTGCTCGATGGTGGGGCATTAGCGATTTCCCACTTTAAAACCTACGCGGGAAGAGAAAATTATAATCTCAGCCAGACCATTCGTCCGATACAGATACGAACCTTTTTTCTGGAATCAAATGCCCATGCAGCACTGCTGTTTCCACCAATACCCATGTCCATAGATCCGATTCCTCCTCGTCCCAATCCACCTGTTCCACGAGCAGCCACACACTTGATCGCGGTAGCTCCTTCCCCTAAATTCAGCTGGACAACCACGTTCTCCAGGGATTTCGCATTCAGTCGGGAAGTTAATGTGACTTCAAAGGAAGCTGGCGAGACATAATCATTATTCTGTCTTATTTAGGTAGGAATCATTACAATCGACGTACCAGAATTATCCTCGATGTCAAAACTTGTCTTCAAGAGAAATGGAATAGGGATATTGTCTTTTGCAGTGGCGACTGTCGTAGATGGTGTTGGTGTCCCTGTAGGCCGACCTGACAAGGAAGTCGAGGCATTCGGAGAGTATCTATACTCCGCTAAGATGAATTTTCCATCTGGAGGGACAAACGAGAACATTTTATCTCGAGACCATCTGTTTAGTCTGATGGCCCAATGAGACCAACCAATGACACCACGCATTTTTTCAAGTTCACTCACCGGATACATGGATGAAATGCACAATCAACGAGGACCTGGGGATTTGTAAATGATAGAAGACAATCAGGGGTACCTGTAATAAAGCTCCAGTAAACAGTTGTTGAATTCGTTGAATTGTTCATCTAGTCATACCTGATAATCTTGAATTGGCTTCTATCTTTCCGTGCACAGTACTCGAAAGAGGAACACCATTCCTGCGGACGTGAATTATAATCAGATATCTATGCCGGTGGCCATGCTTCGCAATACCTACCGACTGACAATAGCTTTTAACTCTTCTACCATGTCAAAATATATTTCATTGCTCGTGTATCTGAGACCTGCTTTGCGCCAAGGTATAGGCGAGGAGAATGCCCCCGCAGAAGCTCCATGACCTGCGCTAGAATTGATTGTCGCGGTGAAGTTCGCTCCCGCTACACCGAGAAGTTTATTTAGAAGAGAAGGCGGCAGAACAATGTCTCGAAGGGCGTTTGGAGATGTCGTCAGAGGATGTCCCCCTGAATCCAAGGTTTCCTCTAGAAGCTTTTGTCTACCTATTAAGAGCATTCTGTAAGATGTAAAGAATGAGCACATACCTGATACACGATATCGAAGTTCTCTTTCAGAGTAACAGATGAAAGGGTGCCAAAATATTCATGTAGGATATCAACGAAGGTCTGCAAGAACGCAAATCCGAACAGAGGATCCACTTCAATTCAATTTGAATCTGAGCAGACACGTAAGAGGATGGAGACTCACCATCTCCACTTATTGGACACAGAAATCTCATATCCGCGACTTGGACGTGACAACACGCACTAGACGTATCTTCGATAGTATAGGAAGACACATATATGACGGGATCCACGTCTCCTGGTCGCGGGGCTTTCGAAATTGCATTATTTACTGCGTCGATGTGAAGAAGAGGGTATGCTGTAGACGTTGAGCGGAAGCCTGACTGAATAATTGACCGTCTTTGGGGGGATTGCCTCCAGTCAAAATGTGTCTAGAAATTTACCACTCGCGGACTCACCCATTATTGTCTAGCAAGATCAAACCATCTATACCCATCGTGAAGCTCTCAAATGAAGCAGCAACTTTGCGAAAACGCGTCAATGGTAGCCGTTGTGGAAAGAAAGACGATTTCGTTGAATGGCTTGATTTCTCACAATGTGCGATGATGACGTCGATCAGTAATCAATAAGTATCGATCAATTACCCATCATTGAAACGACCAAGAAAGTTCATGATATGACCCATAAAAACATGATAAAAACAATAATTTTACTATCATCTATCTCTAAGGACCTGGAGAAGCCCATGACCAATCCAAAAACCCTGCTTGCCTGAAAACTTCACGCGCTGTTTCTTCACCCATCTGCCTTGAATCATTCTCGGATCCAGCCTGAACTTCCCTCCAGACTTTTACACTTTCATGAACCTCCTTCGGGGTGCTGAATCCAACCACAAGGGGAAGAGGCTCTTTCGCGAAGCTTGTTTGACGAACAGAGTATCCAACAGCAAGATTCGGGTAGTCGCCTTCCCAGGTATTGGCAGACTCTACCACTGCCTTTCGCAGCTCCAGGGGCGCAGGATGCCAAGAAGGGGGATTGCTCGTGAGCAGAGCCATGCTCAGGGGAGAAGCTGCAAGGAGCTGGCCTATTTTGGCGCGTTCATAGAAATGGGGAATAAATTCGAGGAAAGCCGAATTTTGTAAGCAAAGATGCGAGTAAGAAAGTAGGACATCTACAGGCTTATATGGAGCTGTATGCAGAATCAGGATAGATAGCCGCAACAGCGTTGGCAGAGGAAATCCTAACAGCCACAATGAGGCTAGTATTCCAAAACTAGGAGCACCCGACTCACCAGTTATACCAATATTTTTAACCAAGCCTTCTTCCTTCAATTTCTGCAATTCATGGAATCCGTCTAATACTTTTTGATCCCCTTCACCCCAAATCTTTGTTTCGTTCCCAAGGTCCAAACCATAAGCAGCTGCTTCCGCGCCCAAAGCTACGGTATGATTCCCTGTCCTCCGAGGTGCAACAGGTGTGGCTACGAACTCAACATCATGAAGGTATACTGTGTCGAGATAGTCTGTCTTCAATCGCTCCAGGCTTCGCTTGACGCTCTCGCGAATTGTGGTAGGAGAATAATCAAAAGTCGATACCCCATACCGTCCGCATTTAGTCATCTGTCGGTGATAACTATCATCATTGAGACGCTCTCCATTGAGAGAAAACCGGGTACATACCAATTTGTAAGAAGATCTCGGAAATTCTCCTTGAAGGGCATGCAGAATATTGCCTAATACGATTTCTGAGGGTCCATAGTAGACTGACGTGTCAAACGCACGGATGCCGTATCTGCATCTCAATACATCGAAATGACACGGAAAAAATGATCTAATGGGATAGCTTACCGGAGTGCAAGTCTGACAGTCCTCAGAGGAATCATGCTCGCAAGATGGTCATCACTATTATACTGGTTGGAGAAGGCACCTGCTCCATAAACAAGTGCAGGGAGGTTCATCGATCCTTCTAAGAGAGGCTTTGTGTTTTTTTAAGTGGTTTTATGGTAATAACCAAGGAAGTCTTCCCAAGACTCACAACAAGAGGACCAGGAGTAGGGAAATCTTCGTCGCCATCTTGGGGCAAGATATCGATGGGGGACTCGACCATCCTCAAATTCTTTCGCTGCAGGAAAAAAGAGTAGAAAACACTGAGAAAAATACAAAGAAAGCTCAGACGCAAAGACTGTGTTAGATATCGCGCCATCGTCCGGAAAACACACCCGCGTAGGAGCGACAGGAATAGAAATAGAAGTCACAGATCATCCAGTCGTGTCACGGGGTTCGTTTTGAGAGATATCACCGTCCCGCTGCTCGAGGAGCTTCCCGTAGACGAAATTGGATTCAGCGCGCGAAAAGTTGTGTCAAATGAATCATGCATTTTCTTGTCGCAAATTACAGAAAACAAGAGATAGTAGAAAAGGAAAAGAGTGGGATATAAGACGGGGATAGCACAATGCCTTTCTATATCGATTGCTTTTAGAACTTGTCGCGCGTCCAGCTATATGAATGTTTGGTATTTAGCCGGAGAAGGTTCGAAACGATAGGTGGACCCAATGAAACAAATGCGCACCTCTTGTCGAACTTCTGGTTAACGGACATCAACTTAGTTCCCTCGTCCGGCTTGATGGTGTTCCATGGGGTAGGGTTGGCCTTGGTCCAGATGACTGTAGTAAAAGTTAAATAAATGTGTGACATGGCAAACCAACGCAGAAGCGAGAATAGACGCACCGGTAGGTCCAGTAGCCAGGCGGTACACATACCAGGATGCACCGGTAACAACTCCTCCAATGATAACGTAGCTAACAGAAAAGCGGGGAGTCCATTCAGCGAAACCAAAAACTTGCAACATAATTCCAAGAATTCCTAAAAGCTCACATCGGGATGGCCTAACGAAAGACAGCAACCACTCAGTATCCCAGAAAGTACCATTCCGTACAGATCAAAGCCCTACCTCAACGGCAAACCAGTTCTTCATCAACGACTTGCGAATGTGGTTGGAAGCCATGGTTGTTCAAAGTGGAATATAATTTGTTTCAACGAACGACGGCGAGTAACACCTCTGCGTCTTTCA
>Ga0247779_1000442_pt1 | contig 26748 bp, 33 predicted proteins | sample UWRJL221509R5_FD_179925 | JGI IMG/M metagenome (GOLD analysis project Ga0247779, IMG submission 179925) | Plant litter microbial communities from Arlington Agricultural Research Station in Wisconsin, United States - UWRJ-L221-509R-5 | ecosystem: Environmental > Terrestrial > Plant litter >... | reverse complement strand
AGTGCCTCCTGGCGTGTTGTGAAAGTATGAATGACTACAAAGACAATGGTCTAAAATACGATGAGCTTCAGAAACCATTTTTTGAAGAAAGAAACATAAGCTTACGAAGATGGCTCCTGCAAGGATTGTTGTATCTTTCAAACCATCGTCCACTGCGCCGCTATCGTACAAGTTTTGTTGCCTCCGACGCATTGCTTGGTATGCAGCTGTCCTTCGGTACCTTGCTTCAGAGCTTACATGAGCTTCAGCAGTTGGGTTGGGTTGTAAAGGGTCGGCATTCATCGGTATCTTCCCACTTAACGCGTCGTACGCGTTCGTAATTGCTCTAAAGCGGGCATGTGCAATTTCCGGGTCGACAGTTTGGCTAGCTTTATCTGGGTGGTACACCCTGACAAGCTCATAATCTGTTGCAGTCTGAGGAAATGCCTTTGTCAATACGCAATAAACTCACACCGTGCTTTAATTTCTGACTTTGTTGCATTCCTGGGTAAATGGAAGAGCTGGTAAGGCGTTGGATTCCGGGTTTGGGGATATGGATATGGGTTATTGTGTGCATTTCCCGACGATGATCCTTTACTTGTCGCTGCATGAGCATAGCTTCTCGATAAGTTAGACTTCCGACAGCATTGTTGTAGCGCCTTGCGGTACTGCAGATTCAGGCATAAATTTCTAGACATTTCATGTTCGAGGTGATGAGCGGAGAATGTAAGGGCAAGGAACGGAACAAATATTTTTGACTGCTCCGGCCCAGTCGTTGCCGATTTGTGTGTCCAGTTCTGGATGCCGCTTTTGCTTTGAACTGTCAACTGGGTCTTCGAGTGCAGATTGTGAAGATAGCAATTTTCTCACTCAAGAAGTCACTTCCCCACTGCTACTTTCCATCCAGGTTTCCTAGAAGAAAAATAATTGCTTAAGTCGACCAGAAAATCCTCCAAGCCTCAACGAGGAAAAGGATCCCTGGCTCTCCGAGCTATTATACTCCAATCTCCCACCAACAGAGGATGAAATCTGCCTTATACAAGACAGAATATAAAAAATCACTCAAAAGATAGAGATCCTGGAAAAGAAACACCGTGCAGTAACATCCTCAACCGATAATGATTCCGCCCTTGATCGAATATCTTCCTATTACTATGCTTTGGAGTCTCATCGATCTATACTTCCTACATACGGTCTGTTCCTATCGAGATCATCAGCATTATATTTCTGCACGTCAACGAAAAGGAGGGTGACGCCGAACTTAACACACCCCCATGGACGTTCTCTATGGTATGGCCATCACTTAGTATGAGATTGCCCTAGTCACCCAGGCATGGTGTCTAGGCAAATTTTCTGCCGCTCATATGCTTGGGCAAGTCTTGGGGAAATAGGAAACGAGCGTTAGCGATAGTTGACGTACTTTCTACCATTCTTCTGGGCACCCATTATCTTTTTTTCTGATGGCCGAACACCAAATCGACCCGGACGAGCTTCTCCACTACTAATCAGTGATGTCGAACGCTACAGAAACATATCCCTTCACCTTTCATGGCACTTTATGCGACGCTTTAAGACACTCCCTCAGGGCAACTTTGTTACCTTGCAATTCTTAAAGGTGTCTAGTCCGACTCTCCCACTTTTGAATGTGTAATACAAAGGCGCACAAACTACCTAATGCTACTATACTTGGAAGTCCACTCCTTTGCGATCAACTTGTAGATTTTGAAGACCCAAGTATCGACTGGCTTGCTCTAAATGGTACTGACGTCAAATATGTGCAGGATTGCAAACCTACAAAAGGTTCCCATCCTAGCACATACAAAACCTTCCCAATCAACGCCGTTTTCGACATGATTGTAAGTTCTGGTTTCTATATGGGCTTGCGATACAAAAAGTAGATCTGCTCATATGATGTGCAAGTGCATATCAGGTTACGCCCTTCAGGGATCTGCTATAGCAGACGTCTACTGCCCATTGCACGATTTTTCTACAATACGTAATAAAAAATATGTCTCACTTCGATCTCTTGAGCGTTCTATTTGGAAAATTTATTACTATAAAAGCAGAATATGGAACTATATGCTCGCCAGTCGTAATTTTAAGCGCCAATCTTTACTTCTCTTCCAAGTCTCAATAAATTTGCTAGCAACCTTAGGCTTTCTAGTAGAATAACCAAAGAATAACGATAACGGTCACCGCGATGGCTTTCTCTCCCAGTTTATTTGTGAGAAACTGAATGGAATTCATTGAGACGATTTCCTTCCTCTGTGGATATGTGGGAACAATGGGCCAGCTGCCTCGAGGTACGAGTTGAATGGTATTTGTTGTACGCGGACACTATTATGACATAATTTGATGTTATTTGTACACTGTTCGAATTGTTACTACATCGGGCCCGTCATTATTGGTTCGGTTCTACTTATAACTTTCTTTGCGATATCCTCTATTCCAACTGTACCCCTCGATTTACGAAACTCCTCTATCATCCTGCTATACAACCTGTTCTCTCATTATACTAACGATTTCGACGATTTTTTACGACAGCGACACCTTTGAATAAACCTACTCCACAACTTTGATTTACTATTATGTCGGTATCAGACCAAGGCGTCTTCGCCCACATACAACTACGATCTTCTACTCCAGGTGTGTATTCTTTACCGTCACTCCACAGGAATATGAGTCTGAATGCGGTCATTTACAGCCCCAAATGAGAAAGGTACAACCCGCCCCTTATTACTTCCCGCTAACAACTCAACTAAACCACACACCCAGTCCTAAACTTTCTAATGGGAATGGCTCGTGAAGGAGAAGAGCCCGACAATACGCCACCCCGCTCAATGGTAGACCCTGATGAATACCAGAAGGCAGAATCTGTTCGCAGCGGTAACAGACATACCCCCCAACAAATATACTCTCCTGCACCTCGAAGCAAAGCTAGCGATACCCTCCTTAACCCCGGCGCGGCTGCCTTTCTGTCTCCTCGGAACCTTCCAAAATCTCCTGCAGGTCTTGTCCACGAAATAGACGACATTGACGCCCAATCCAATGTTCAAGATGGTATAAGGTCGGAACTTGGAGAGCAATTGGTACGCTTGTTCCCGTTTCGTATCCTAGGTCTTGTTCTTAAAAAGTACAAAGCACGAGCCAGGGCCTAATGATCCTCCTGGTCCTAAATACGAATCCTACGACTCTGGTCCGTCCTTCGGAAATTTTGGACCATTGCCGACGGATGAGGGGCGTCCAGCGTCCAGCAACCCGTACGCTCAAGGAGGAAGTTGGAATGTAGGTTTCGTTCATCTGATGGCTCCAGCCTCTGACTCACATCCTTTTATAGCCAAATTGGAATACTATTGTAAACACCCAACAAAACGGCAGTGCCTACCATAACGGTGCAAATGGAAACGCGACTGGTCTGACTGAAGGAGGACTCTCTGCTTATCCAGCTGCATTGACGTCAGGGCAAGTAGCCTCGAATAATGGCGGCACTCCCCGACAAACATCCGTGGATATTGACGTACATCCCCCGTCCCGAGTTACGGGTTCCAAGTCTTCTGAAAGAGCTGCCACGGCCGTGCGTGAGAATCCTGTCCAAAATGACCTTTTATTGACTCTTATTGTTACTACAGTCGCCAAACCTTCAGAGCAGGTCACCACAAGCAGATCAAAGGCCGTGGTCACCTTTCTCAGGCAGATCTAAGGGCACACGACTCACTGAGAAGGGCACCGTTTATCCACCTTTACCAGAAAGCAGAATGGGCGACGCAGACTCTCAATTCGACGTCCCTGGATCTCCTATATCACGTGTGCGTTCCAAAGCGCCTTCAATCTCCCCCTCGGATTCGCCGTCGCATAGGATGCACGTACAGATGTTTGCCTCAAAGCAGCACAATGTCAATGGCAGTACGTAACGTTGCTCATACTTCCGAGTCTACTCATCTGATAAGCAAATTTTCAAAAGCACGTTCTCCTCCGCCAGCGTCCATCATGTCTGCAAATGGTGGCGGTCACCAAAGTCGTCCATTTTCACCTTATCGGCACGCGCCTACGCAAGAAGACCTCCTAAACGCGGCCGTAAGAGGTCGGGCTCTTGTTATACCTCAAGAGGCAGAGAAAGAACCTTCAGTCGTTTCGAAATCTCCCTCAAAAATCGCTTCTCCTCAGAGCAGAGCTATGTCACATATGGAGGGCGGCAGGCCAGCTTCTAGTGTAGGATCGAGGGTATCGCGTCAGAGCAGGGCACAGCAGCAGCCAGATAGAAATTCAACACCAACACCCTCGCGTCCTCATTCTCCAGATGGATTGGACGACGAAGAAGCGAGGATTGTTAACGAAGCTCTTCGAAGTCGGACCCCTCGCACATCAATATATGCCGCGCCTCTTGAACCAGATGTTGCAGGGCATTTCCATGATATGGAGCTGTGCGTGCTGCTTCATCAAGAGAACGATCCTGCACAACATGAGTTTGTCAAGAAGGCATTAAGAAAGGCGGTGAGGCAGAGGATTAAGAAGTTGGGCATGAAATATGACCAAGAGGTGTGTGTTTAATGCTCATATTCAAAGTAATTCCTGCTCAACGACCTTTAGTCAATTAAGCAGTACAGGAAATCGTATCATGACCACGATCCAAGTGTTCATCTCCGTGCTGATTATGTTCCAGAGGTGATACTTGTCTACAACTTATCTGTTCCTGGTTCTGACGTTATTTTAGGATCCACCACAATGGGCGTCGGACCTTAAACGGGAGCTCGTGCTCATGCAACAGCGCATCGAGAGCCTTGGTCCTAAGATTGAGGGTCTCAAAACAGACAGGTCTTTTGTTGGAGGCTCCAGATTCGCTTACGAGAATGAGGAATCAACTCGAACACCTATGACGCAAACAGTCAACATACAAACCCAGCCGACAGGTACTATGGCAGACTCAATGTACCAAGCGCCTGAAACGGAAATGCTGCTCGACGATGATGGGAATATTCGGGAATACGACGATAGAACCGAAACTCAAGAACCTCGTCATCCGTATACAGATGGAGAAACTAGGTCTGCCCCTCGCAGTATGTACGAGTCGGAGATGGGCCGGGATGACTCCCCTGGCCAGCAGTATTTGGAAGAAGAACTGTATAAACTCAGACAAAAAACACATGGTAGCCAGTCTGGTGTATCTCACAAGTCATGGGAAGTGGCTCAACACGATGACCGCGATGATGACTTCGACGACAACGAACATCTGCCTCCGTCCGGCCTGCCCACGATTCCTGATACTAACGGTGGTGATAATTACAATGGGGGTGAGAGCTACCATGATGACCGCGCGAGCTCTCCTCCCTTGCCAGAACTTCCTTCAGAGGCTAAACAAATGATCCATCCTCAAGGTCCATGGAATGCCATGGACTATAGCGCTGACACACAACAATTACCGCCCTGGCAAAAGATTCATGGAAGACTCCTCAATTGGGCTATTATCTGGCCGATGAGCGAGTTAGAGTCAGCTCTGAACAGCACAACGCGAGGACAACAGGTTGACGAGGTTGCGCTCAGCATTTGGTCTACTCAGGCTTATAAGCGATATGTTCGTGCCCGCTTGACAGACAGCCCACAAGGTGTCGTGGACAGGTTGTTCGTCCCTCCGAATATGGCGGATGCGATCAGCAATGCGGTATTTAATGGAAGACACGGAGATGCCTGTGGGATGTTGAAAGATTTGTGGGCGCCATTTGGATTGGATGGTACCCCACGATTGATAGTCGTGTTGGCGAAGCATAGATCAGATCCCAACCACTGGGTCGTGCATAGGTATGTTAAAGGTGATGATTTTGAAGTTTATATTCTGATTGAAACCGAAATTTGCTTTTAGGTTCTCGCTTCCTGATGGTGCTCTTACGACGTATGATTCTTATCCTGAAAGGACGCTTCCTGATGGCAGGGTGAGCACTCTTTCTGTCTGTTTGTTTCATTTTAGTGTATTAATCGTATTTTTTCACATAGCCTCTTGGATGGTGGTTCGCCATTCGCGTAGCCTGGCCTAGTACCATGTACCCTAGCCCAGACCATTTGGTGCAGAAGATGGTCCGCCTACATCGACCTCTCCAACTTCCGATCGACAATTCTGTCGCTGCTGCGGGTATTTGGCGTAACGTCCTTATGGGCTCGCGTGCTGAAAGGAGCGTCGACCTCGAACGCCTTCGGGATCTTATCAACACGGAAGTAAAGAATCTAAAGCAGAGGAAACAACTTGGGAAGCTATCGATTGGCGCTCCGCGTCCTGCTTGGGAAGATATGAGCTGAATGCTTTTTGATTGATTGATGCTTTTTCTCTATCCTGGTCTTTCTTTTGCTTGATACCTCTACGCTATTCTCCTTGCTTATCATGCATGACGACTGTGACGGCAAACCGTAGTACCTCACTTACTTTTTCGTTCTCTGTTTTCACTTTTGTTCCGCTGGTTCTTTACTTTAGGAAGTGATAGTTAGATCAATTGTTGTAATATATTTCGCCTCCGATAAGAAATGCTCCTTTTTATTATGTAGTATGTAGCCAAATATATGATGGATCTGCTTAATATCACGCAGCCTGCACTAAATGACTTCTTTTCGGCGTCGCTATTCTTTCATTGAAGGGTTCGCTTGCGCTCCTGCAGGTCGTGCCGAGTCCTGTGTAGCCGTAGTGCAAGTTAAGGATCATTTGTGCTTGCTAGGTATATTCTTCCAGTTCGCATCCGCAGAAACCCAGTTTGTTTTGGAGATGTCTAGTATCCCGCAGATTTGACCAGCCTGCTTGGTCCTAATGAATTCCTGCACAATTCGATGGTGCTGACAAGTTCTGCATAGCCTGTTGAAAATTGTCGGTTCAAAGACTATTCATGATGCTCGCGAGGTTGTTCACGGAGACATCCATGAAATCTGGCTGTTGGGCATGAACCTGTCTTGGATCAGATAGTGCCTGAAGCTATATTTTTTGTTAGATACTGTCACGTCATGGTAAGAACACTTCATAGACATACATTGAGGAGGGAAGAAGCCTCTCGATCTAGTTTTTCACGCAAATCATCATTACGCGACTTGTTTGCAGAGTGATGCTTCTTCCTCAAAGCCGCTTGCTTCGCGTTGGCCTGCTTTTTAGCGCTCTTGTTGGAAATTTTTGCTGCTGCTGCACGCTTGGACTGGGCCATATCAGGAATAAAGTCAATGATTAATGAGTGCTATATTGGTGCGCTGTAGGAAGGAACAAAAATATTTTTGACGACGTGATTATGTAAAGTTTGCATCCTTGTTGAGTTACCGTTTCAAGCGGCGACAGTGTAGTTTGTCGAGACATTCCTTGACCGCGACCGCCATCTTCATTTTTCTAGGCATATAACGTTAGAAGGAAGCTAGGAAGATGGCAGACACACCGACACTAAGTGTGACTATGCTCGGTGCTGGGCAGGAAGTTGGGCGCTCGTGCTGTGTACTACAGTATCGCGGAAGGACTATAGTATGCGACACGGGGGTTCATCCTGCTTACAGCGGGATGGCCTCTCTACCGTTTATTGACGAGCTTGACTGGAGTACGGTTGATGCGATTCTTATTACACAGTGAGCTTAGCAGTGCAATAATACTAGAAGAAGACTGAGAACAATGTCAAATAGCTTTCACCTCGATCATGCTGCGGCATTGACATACATTACTGAAAAGGTATACCTGAAATGTTTATACTTCTGGGAGCTTTGAATTTAAAGCGCACGTCAGACCAACTTCCGGGATGGAAAAGGGAAGGTTTACATGACGCATCCAACCAAAGCCGTACACAAATTCATGATGCAGGATTATGTTCGGATGAGGTATGGAAATTATTGTGCTCTAGTACTTATTCGGTCTTATCTCTCTTCCAGTTCTTCCTCGTCGGACGCGCTATTCTCACCCCTGGATATGACCATGTCCTTGGCTTCTATTATCCCCGTTTCTGCTCACCAACTTATCACAGTTTGCCCTGGAGTTTCCTTCACACCATACCACGCAGGACATGTACTTGGAGCTTGCATGTTTCTCATTGATATTTATGGACTCAAAATTCTATACACCGGAGATTATTCACGAGAAGAGGACCGTCATCTTGTTAAAGCGGAACTCCCACCTATTCGACCGGACGTCTTGATCGTTGAAAGTACTTTCGGTGTACATACTTTGGAAGGACGCGAAGAAAAGGAAGCTAGGTTCACTAGTTTAGTGCACTCAATTATTCGTCGAAACGGACATGTCCTCCTGCCTACATTTGCTCTGGGGCGAGCACAGGAACTGCTGCTGATTTTAGATGACTACTGGAGAAAGCACCCGGATCTGCACAATGTTCCCATCTATTATGCTTCTAGTCTAGCCAGGAAATGTATGGCCGTCTACCAGACTTATATCCATACCATGAATTCTACGATCCGTTCAAGATTCGCTAAACGCGATAACCCGTTTGTCTTCAAGTATGTCATTGATGTTCCTTGCTCTCTAAGACTAACTTACATTCAACAGGCATATTTCCAATGTTCCTCATACTCGCGGTTGGGAAAAGAAAATTGCTGAGGGCCCTCCATGTGTCGTCCTTGCTAGTCCGGGTTTTATGCAAACTGGTCCTAGTCGCGAACTTTTTGAACTGTGGTGCCCAGATTCACGGAATGGTCTGATTATTACTGGATACTCTATCGAAGGAACACCAGCTAGGGTGAGTGTTTCTACAATTTTGTATATTAGGTGGCCTAGACCACTACATGTATATACTATTGTTGCAATTGTTATTTGTTTTCTCCCTCTCCCGAATGATCTAAGAACAAAGCACTCAAAAAACCCTGACTCTAGGATATTATGACTGAGCCTGAAGACTTTGTTACTCAAAAAGGTGTTACTATTCCAAGAAAAATCTCGGTCGACGATATTTCTTTCAGCGCTCATGTGGATTACTCACAAAACTCGGAGTTTATTGAAGCGGTGAAGGCTCAGCACGTTGTAAGTCTTTATTTCAACATTTTAATCTCCATAGCGAACTTATAAAATTACTGTCGGTTTTGTTCAGATTCTTGTTCATGGAGAACAGGCGGCGATGGGACGTTTGCGCTCAGCAATGACATCGCGTTACAAAGAACGTGACGAAGATGTCAAAATTCATGCCCCCAGAAATTTAGAAACATTAGAACTTTCATTCCGTGGTGAGCGCGTAGCAAAAGTATTTATCAACATTTATTTCCGTGAAACCTTGATTAATGATATGCTAGGCTATCGGTACGCTAGCGGACAAACCTGTGAAAACAAATGATATCCTGTCTGGATTGTTGGTGGCAAAAGACTATTCTTACACTTTGCTTGATCCGCGCGACTTGAAAGACTTCGCGGGTCTGACGACGGCCACAGTAACGCAGAGGCAGCGAATTGTACTCGGCGTTGGTTGGTCTTTGGTCAAATGGCATTTGGAAGGAATGTACGGGAGTGTTGAGGAAGGCCTCGATAATGATGGTGTACCTACCATGAGGGTATGTTATTTACTCCTTTTTTATTTTAGATGTCTAATTATGTATTGTCTGTTGCTTAGGTCATGGGCGTCTTAGATGTCAAACACACTGCGGAACATGAATTAACATTGGAATGGGAATCAAGTTCGAGCAATGATATGATTGCTGATTCCACTTTGGCACTGATAACTGGGATTGACAAGAGTCCGGCATCGGTGAAATGTGAGTCTAGAAAAAAAATGTGTCAGTTTTTCTGTATAGAAAACTAACACGGGTTACCAATCTTTCAGTGACGACACATCCACATTCGCACGCTGCAGAGACGCACAGCCATCCGCATGCCGATCCAGAAATTGAGTCCTCCTCAGCTTTGCGTATTCAAAGATTGGCTATGTTCCTCGAGGCTCACTTTGGTGAGGTTGAATTACACATGCCCGATACGTCCGAGGAACCAGAGCAAGGCGAAAGCGACAGTGAACCTTTGCTACTAGTACAGCACGATGGTGCAGAAGCTCAAATCAGCCTGATAAGCCTTGTGAGTAAAACATTGACCTATAGGTGCCGTGATATTGATTTTTTCCAGACTGTCAACAGTTCGAACGAAGCCTTGAGAAAACGGGTGGAAGCTGTTCTGGACATGGCCGTTACAACGGTAAGCTCGCTGGCCGAGTCGTTCACGTCAACTACGGACGTCGTCGCAGAAGATGCTGGTCCTGTCAAAGAAAAATCATCCACTCCTCTGGGTGACGCTGATGTGGATGCTCCCGAAAACGGGGAATAATTATTTTATTTGCATTGTAAGATAGATCATTACCTGTAATCTTGTAAAAACATAATATATGGCCAATAAACTATTCGTAGTTAGCTGCAGAACAGCGCAGGTAGTAGTTGGGTTGATAAATATGCGGTTTAATTGTCCGTGCATAACCGAGTCAAAAAGGAGTGTAAACTAGTGGAAGGAATGAAGATTGCTATCTGGATGAATTCAGGTCATGTACTAATAGAAACAATGTTTTTCGTGAGACGATCATAAAACCACTTTCTCGGAGTTCATGTTACTAATGAAAGTTTGAGTTTACTAGCGTCAAGTTAGATATGATTTCACTGACCTCCACGGAGATGGTCTGTTTCCAGTGATATCCACCCGCCACCTCCACTTGTTTCTATAGCGTATTTGTCTGAGCTCTTGATGGGACTTGACTGCTATAAGCCCCAATAGCAGAGACTCCACTAATGACACGCCCGAAAGAACGGTCATCCAAATTTTGATTTTCCCATCGTCCACTCTGATGATGTTGGTAAAAAGTAAGCCGGCAATGGTGGCTGATGCTGCTAGAGCAGCAGTCCAAAGAAAAGCAAGGGTGTATCCACATCCGATGGTCATTGCAGAGTAAAGGCGAGGGCTATTATATGTTTCTGCGCTGGCCATAAGAAGAATGTAGGTGTGGTGAATAAATGTGAGGACGATGATTGCTGGGATAATCCATATGATAGGTGAAAGGGTGATCGACAAGGCCCCGAAAGCCATCCCTACGGTCGATAGGCATAGGGATGCAACAACAAGTGAAAAAAGGTGTTGAGGGAACGAACCCATGTCGTCCTCAACGATCGAAAGGCGAAAGGGAGAATAAGGACCATGTACGAACCATGTCCTTTAAGAGTGCATCTATATATAAGTAGTGTCAGGAACAGACAGGTTGGTATCTGCGGGATGCCCAAATGTCATACACCAGCGCCCAGGTCACCACGTCTGTAACAAGTCGGCGTATAAATTTCATCGACCGTTAATGTCAGTCCTTAAACATGGTATCAAGAGGTTACCAACCGTTTGACGACTTACTACTACGTCAGGTAAGCATAGGCCAGGTACGAGCAAAGAGTCAGATATAAACTAAGTACCTGCCAGGATTTCTTGGTGTTTTTTATCTATCGCGCCCAAGCCCTAGAGTCAAACATGATGCATGAAGGACCGTGATGACAGATGTCATTCAATCAGAAGAATATATCTCAGTGAGCATATTAATAGTCATCAGAGCTGATAAGCACAGCAACGTGAAGGTTGTCCTGAGTGCTCTAGGTTTACAATAGATCCAGTGTAAGAGAGGAATGTGTTTGTATTTGCAGTCTGCTTGTTTGTTGTCTAAGCACTCAGACACGAAGTGGGAATCGAAAAAGATCGCGCCCCTGCGGATGACGCCAGTATCCGAGATGCACTAGTATGGTCATTTATTTATTTTTTCGTTCCCGCCGTCCTGCATGTAATGTGGATTTACTGGGATGTGAAAGATATTCGAGTGAACATAGGGCTTATTTTGAGGGATTTAAAGAATCTCGTCTTGCCGGGATCGTTGAATAGGCCGAATGACAGGCGGCGGAAGGAAGAAACCTTTGCAATCGCGGTCCCCAAGTTTGACCACGCCATCAGTATTTCATCCATCCCTGCACGCACGTCAGCTCCCACTGAGTGTTGAGAGCGGTAGAATAACTTATTCACACATCCCAAAGGGTGTTAAAGTAGAGCAGGGTTTGCTGGCGGCCCTTTGCGGTTGCTCTCGGCATGAGGAAGAAAGTCACGAACGCGTGACTGATGTGTGACAACACGGTCCTCCTGAGGATTCGTCGCGTTTGCTAAATTTCCAACTCAGTCAGTTGCAGCCATCTACCAGGACACCACTATGGTAAAGACAACAATAGCCTCGCCGCATAGCAGAGGACATACATGTCTGGCATTCAGCAGAGATGGCTCGTGAGTATGCTACTATGTGACTCTTGTCGCGTTCTAATTCATTATTCCACCTCACTCAGGCGCGTGTATACAGGCGGGATAGACACACTAGTTGCAATCTGGGATGCTAATGCCGACACACAACAGGAGCCAGCACTCGCTTACGAGTCAGATGGAGCTGTTTGGTCGGTTGCCACTGCGGTACGAGCTTTTTCGGTCGCCTCAAGGCCTGAACCTTACATTACCCGTAGGATGATTGCTGGCTTTCGGGAAGTGCGGATAGAGAAGTTAGGCGCTATCCGATCGAGTCCTCTGAAATGGAAGGCATTGTAACAACAGCGTCAGAACCTGTTAGAGGATTATCTATTGACCCTCAAGGCAGAAGAGTTGCCGTTGCCTCTGAGTGAGTTTGCTGTATCTAGTCAACATGGCCGTCTGACATCTCGTTAGTGATTTATATGTAAAGATCGTAGACTTGGAAGATATAATGAAAGTTGATCGTTTAGATGGTTATACTTCTGGGGTACGGAGTGTAACGTGGCATCCATCCGGTTCCTTACTTGTGAGTGTTTTGGACAAGACCTTGGATGTCCACTGATACATTAAACACTCAAGGCGACGTGTACGCGTGACGGTAAAATCGTAATATGGAATATGGAGGCAGAGAAGCCAGTTATTGAGAAGACCATTGACGGAATAATTCCGGTTGTGAAAGACGATGAGTATGGAGGTTCCTGCTGTACATTGTTGACGTACTAACTGATTCTGTAGGTCTCCAGAGTTTGAATACGACTGCTCTGTAGTGTGGCACACTTCCGGCAATTATTTCTTTGTTGCAACCAAAGCCCATGGTCTGTCTGTTTTGAAGCTTGTGATCTGTGGTTCAAATAATTGAAGAATATCCAGAAATTGTTTCTATCTCACGAAGTGACTGGACCAAAATTGCGACCTTCTCTGATAAGAACGTGTCAGGGGCTATTACTGCACTTGCTATATCTTCCAGTGGCGATTACTTAGCGTCAGCATCCCAGTCTAAAGTCCACACATGGTCTACTCAGACAAGACGCTTGATATCAACGTAAGAATTATAATTATATTTCCTTGTTAATTAAAAACCTTTGATTTTTATTTCAGTGAAACTGGGGAACCTGGCTCAGCAATTACGGGACTGGCTTTTTCTCCGACTCAGAATTTGATAGCTTGGATCGACCAAGCTGCTTTATTGACGCGCTGGAAAAACCCTATCTTGGATAATTTCCCTCACCCAGTAAAGACATATGTAGCCACCAATGGAGCATCAACTATTCCTGTCAAGCCAAAGACCGGTGTAGACCTCTTCGCAGAGGATGCACAAGAAACCTCAAAAGACGATGATGCAAGCGTGGATCTCGACGATGATATGGCAGACATTGACGATGGGTGGATCGTGGACGATATGGACGGTGCGCTCAATGAACCTCCAGCTGCAGATAGAACTATTGGAGATGGCCTCGTCAAAGAAATGGGTGAGCTCAATTAGTTAGAACTTTAGGTGTTATAGTTGACTTCCTGTAGTGAGCATTACGAAGGCTCAACCACACTTCCAGCCAGGGTCTACACCTATGGAAAACAAAAAAAGATACCTAGGTAAGATCTTACCATATTTTCAATACAGTTACGGCAATAATATTCTCTATCACATAGCCTATAACATGATCGGAGTTATTGAATCCATAGATCAAGATACGCATAACATAATCAACGTAGAATTCTTTGATCGTTCTCTACGGAAAGGTTATAATTTTACCGATCATTTCAAGTACACCATGGGTTGTTTGGGTAAGTATTGATACACCTTTCCTTTTCTTGCGAGACTAATAGTGATTACAGGCGAACGAGGTGCCCTCTTTGCTTGCGAACCCGAGAATGAGCACCCAGCGCAAATATTTTATAAGCCCTACAATACGAAGATGAGCGACTGGAGTTATACTCTCGACAAGAAAGGCATAAAGTGCCTCGGAATTGCCACAGGGGCATCGCCTTTGACTTCTAGGGAAGCAACCGATGCCGAACTACAAGGCTATGGACATGTCGTCGTTGCGACTACGGAAAATGATCTCACATTTTTATCTGGAACTGGGCGCGAACGTAGAATCATGGCTCTCGGGGGAGACTTCGTAACCATGGTGGCTAGCCCGGAGTGGGTCTTCGTTGTTCATCGAGCTGGGTCGACAACCATAGATGGTGCGTTAAAATTAGATATTATGCACATCGAAAACATGATATTAATTTCCTTCTAGGGTCTCAGAATCTTTCTTATACTATCATCAACTTCGAGGATTTTACTGTGCGGCAGAGGGACGTCCTTCCCGTCCCCAAAAACCACACATTGAAATGGATTGGACTAACAGACAGCGGGGTAACTTTACCTCTAATAATTTGTATCATTTTCAATTTACATGTTAAAACAGGCTCCAGCTATGTACGACTCCGCTGGCTGTTTGCACATATTAACAAAACATCGCATTCCTCATCATGCTTCATGGGCTCGAGTGCTGGATACAAATACTTTGGAGCGCAGGCAAGGCAAGGATGAATCATACTGGCCCGTCGGAATCACGGAGAGCAATTTCATGTGCTTGATCTTGAAAGTAAGTCTCTTTGTGGCCATTTAACTGATATAATTTTGACAACGTAAATCAGGGACGACAAGAACATCCTACGTTCCCAAGGCCATTGATCCAGGAATTGCCGATAAGAGTACCATTCAGACATGCATCAGCTCAAGAGGAATTGTAAGTCGCTCGATTTTTACTTATCCTATCAGTCCATGCATCCTAATCATTATAAAAGGATCGAACGCGAGACACTTTTCGTCCAAATTCTTCTCGACAATTTGGACGATGAACTCACAACCGACGAAATTGTTACCCGAGAGAAGGCCATGGACAAAGAAATTATCCAACTCATTCAGGTGGCCTGCAAAGCGCCCAACGCTGCACGCGCCATTGAACTTACAAAGCTCTTGCACCACAACGCCACTCTGGACGCTGCTATGAAAATTGCAGATTTCTACCATCTTGTCGGCCTAAAGGAAAAGATCGGAATTATCAAAGCAGATAGAGAAGAAAATGAAGACCGACTTGTCGTTGCTCGTAGCAAACGTAGACGCTGGCTCAAGCCAGACGCTCCTCTGCGCCAGTTGGCTGAGACCACAGCTTCATCTTCTCGTTTTGACCCACTAGGAGATGTTAGACCGCCTCCAGCCATTGAAAGACCTGGCATGGCACGGGTAACAGTGCCTCGCATTGAAAAGACCCGCTTTTCGTCAATGGCTCCCCCTTCAGAAACTCCAGAACGCTCGACATGGGCAGACTCTTCCCTTGTGGAATCCTCCCCTGTTTCAGACTCGAAGCGCAAGCGCGACGATGTCGAGGAATCATTCCCCAGCTCTGAAATATCAATGCCACCTCCAAAACAAAGTAGGTGCCACACGTCTGCGTTCTTTGATCAACTTCACTTATAGTAATTAATAACTTGCAGAACCTAATCCTTTTGCTCGCAAATCAAATCAAGAAACGAACAAGAATCCTTTTGCAAGAAAGACTGATACGGGCAAAACGATTCAAAAAAGCGAAAGTTTCTTTGAAAAAGTCGATGCGGCTGAATCAGAGACAGCGAGCACCCGCAAACGTAAGGAAATAGTTCTTTCCGTGTAGTCCTTAACTGATCTTATTCTAGGTCCTTCTACAAAAGGCAAAGAAAAGAAAGAAGGTCCCAAACAAGCAACGCTATTTGGGATGATGCCAAAGGCCGAAAAGGCCCCTAAGCCCGCAAAGAAACAATCTGCCGCCACCACTGAGGTGCCTGCAACAGAGACGGCACAAGTTGGAGTTGAAGAGACGCAAATAGAAACGCAAACCGATGATATTACCATGGACGACCTTCACAACCTCGAGACACAGGAAGAAAGCCAGAGAGAACAATCTCCTGATTGGGACGAAACACAGCTGGTTGAAACACCTGCGTAGATCGTCTGTATATACAACAGACTGTATATCCTTCGTACTGTTCTTCTCCTTTTCTCGCACTCTTTCGGTATTTATTAGCATATATGTATATTATTATATTCCTGTGATACATATTTTTTAAATACTCTCTAACTCGTGAGATTACTTACATGGAAGGACTCTAAGCTAAATGAAACAATAAACTAGATAATAAGCGATTGGCACATCAGCTCAGTCGTGCTTCCTAGCCAAGAACAGACTATCAATTGACAAATCCTAAAAAGATTATGAGAAATGATGCGAATATGAGCTGCGAGAAAGTTATACCGAAGGTCTGAAGGGCCACTCCTTAAAGGCGTTGATAATACAACCCCAGTCTTGCAGGACAAGCTCTCGGGGAGATTTAGCAGTATTCATATGATTTGGACTGTCTGGATCATTCAAAATCTTCAATAGGTTGTTGGCACCAGGACCCAAAGCACTTAATGCAAAGATGGCCAGTAAGAATGATGGCAGTAAGATAGTAGGGTGAGATACTTACGTGATAGATTTAGATACTGGGGTCGCTTTCTGAACAAACATTTTTCGTAGACAGTAATCCCAGAACTCAAGGTCTCCGCGTTCAATAAGCTATATAACAACCATTTTATACTTCAGTGTTAGATCTTATTCGGGAGGAGAAAAGACGCACAGGGTTCTCTAAAGGAATGCATTGGATGGCCACTAAGGGACTAGAAATACGCCTTACATCGAGTTCCGTGTGTTTTTTCTGAGATATCGTGCCAATGCGGGATGGATGGAATTTTTCGTGGTAAGGTTGCAGATCCTCATAAGGCACGAGCTCCGAAACCGATGCAGCAGCTTGCGCCATTATGGAAACTTTGCAGCGTGTAGAGCTATACGGCTCTGCTTTTAGTCTCTGAAAAATCACCATCAGTTAGCTAGCGTTCGGGCCATTGCAAAAAGTAAATAACTGACGTCGTACATACGAGCTTGTAAAATGAGATTCATAGGAACACGGCCGTATTGGAACAACCACTGGCGGTCGGACACAGCGCGCAGGAGCTGACTGGCCATTTGCTCGCCGTGAACGCCTCCAGACATTGTCATTACGAAACGTAACTGAGGATGAACTATGGTGAATCGTTAGCCTGAAGATACACATTTAGGGCGACAAACGACTGACCTTGGCTCCAATCGTCAATCTTCTGAACATCATCCAGACCTCCTTGTTCAATTATACTTGTATATGTGGACCAGTTGAAAGCGTCAAAAGGAAATACCGAAACTCTGGGATCAAGCGTTTCTAAAGGCTAATGATAATTAGTTAGTGACTTGGTTAAACATTTATATTCTTTTCGTTACCTTGAGGTACCTCAGAAAGAATGAAGAAGGATCGATGAGAATCAATTTCTTGATACGTTCTTTAGGAAGGTTAAGTAATGCTCTCGATAGTGCTCCAGGACCTGGACGTGTTATTCGGTCAAAGAAAATATATGCAACGATTTAAATTTGTGCAGACCTGGTGAGGCTTCCATGATGACCAGATCTTTCGAGCCAGCAGGAGCAATGGCCTCGGCCAATTGTTTCGCGACTTCCGCGCTTCGTACAGCAATTCTTGATGCTTGTTCTTTAGCAGTAGGAAACGCAGACTTCCACTCATCTTCTGGCGGCAGCTCTGTATACCCATTCGTCGATTCCTCAAACGCGGTTGCGAGCTCGTTCGCGGTGGGTTTTACTTTTGGGGATGTCCTCGTTTTGTATGGCCTCTTGCTAGGTTTTATCACCCCAGAGGTGGCTGCAGTAGCGTATGTTGAACGACATAGTGTAGAAGATTGGAAAGATAGAATAGAGCGTTGTACCTCGCGTCTCAAACAGCTGGTTGACCTTGAAACTGCTTTGGAGATGGCGGACATTGTGAAGAAACTAAACAGTGACAGTACTCTAAGAAAAGTAACAAGCGCGTCTGTCTTGGCTTCATTCTGAAGGCATCGGTCTCTAATCCTAACAATAAAGCAGCAAGTATAGTAACGCTCTTCCCACGCTTATTTGGGCCTTCCTTGATTTCTATGCCTGCCACATTCTTCGTTAACTGGCGTATCGTAAGGCCACTTTTATTTGCTTGTGGTTGCCTCAGTTTCGTTCTATATTACTTATATCATGCCTTCAAACCGCCTACGGCTCTTTACAATGATCTTTTCAACTCGGAAACACAAGTATCCAAGAACCTGATTCATAACGAAAGAGGAAATCGTTATGTTAAGTTTCGCCAGCTTCAAGGAGCTGGTTTCAACAACCAGGTATGTTGTGCGCAAATCTCTTCCAGAGGAAGTTCACTTATTATCTTCTCTCAGGCTCAAGAGATTCTATTGTATCATCATCTCGCCCTGCAAACATCGCGAATATATGTGTACCAATCATTAATATGGCGCCCAAGAGGAGAGAAGGCCGGGGTTCCTTTATCTGCTTTTCTGCGTGGCGTCACCGAAAATTCTGTTAGCGATAGCGTCTTCGATGAAGTCTGTCCTCCAGAAGACGTCGTTCATGTCAAATTAACGGCCAACTCCCTTGATCAGTGGAACCATGCTAAAAGCGTATTGAACAGGAAGGAGAGATGCCTAGTAATTGATGATTGGATATTCAACTGGGCGTATGTCTTTTTTATTTGTTTGTTTGCGGGTGCTTCAAATCTAATTCTTCATAGCTTCCTTGAGTCTGCGGGCACCCACACCATTTGGCCTTCCTTCCAGAAATACCTAGGCATCCACTTCAAGTGGTCAGACTATATTTTGGATATTGCCAACCGCACTCAGACCCAACTGCAACTAAAACCCAACTCCAGTCAATCAACAGACGGAGATTCGTATATGGCCCTTCATCTCCGCCGCGGTGACTTCCAAGGCCATTGCGAATACCTTGCCGAGGTTCGCAAGGGCTTCATGTCTTGGGCTACGCTCCCTATGCTCCAACCAGCAGTCTTACCCCCTGCTCTCGACACCTACAATGTTACATCTGTCGTGGAACATTGCTACCCCACCCTCTATCGAATTCTTGAAGCTATTACTTTGCAAGCGCGAAATCGGCCGCATCTTAGGACACTGCATATCATACACGACGGTGCATGGGACCACCCGACTGTGTACCTCCAATATTATAAGCTCGCTGAAGCGCTCACGAATGCGGCATGGGCAAAGGGACAAGACTGGCAGTCGGGTCCCATGCTTCGTGTGACGCACAGTGCGCAAACGCCCATTGCGCGCGGCGAACGAGATTTCTCTGTCTGTGTCGATGTTGAAATGGCTAGACGTGCAGAAGTGTTCATAGGCAATGCATATTCAAGTTTGAGCACGCAGGTCGTAGCTCTTCGGCTTGGAGACGGCGGAAAAGTGGATGATATCAGTTTTGTTTGAGCACAGACATTTCATCTATTGTATGCTTATCTGGTTTTGCTACTTATTTATTACCTTCCAGCTTGCCTTTTACACTTCGGAATACTATACCATCAGTATGAACCTAATCTATTACTACGGGAAAATTTGATTGGCGAAATCATCGCCTCCCTTAGCCTGCGACACAGGTTTTTGGAAAGTATAGCAAGACATCAACGATGAGGTACGTACTAGTTATACAAACTGAAGAACCTCTGAGGAAGTCGCGAAGAACCAACATCAAATTTCTACACACATGCTACCTATCTTCTTGTTTACTGTTCTCGAAGAGCTATCGCTGCGCACCTTCTATCTGACAAACCCCGCACGACGCGGATACACATCGATTCATACATCAGCGGAAGATTCACTCTACAAAAAACCCTATCAAGCACGGTGGCAATGTTCGGTTGGACTAGAATTTCTTCTTAATGGAGAAGTGAGTGCCCTCATACTGCGTAGCAGTCCGCAGTATACTTGTCATATTTTTTGTCTACTTGTTACACAGACATATACTCCCTAATATGCCACGGAAATATACAACCATCATGTATTCGCCGGTTGGGTATATGTGGGATGTGTCAGTCGGCAAGGATCACTATCAATCAAGTTTGAACTTATAAGAAACGAGGCTGGGAACCTCCTCTTCAAGTTATACAAAAACTCACATAGGTCAACACCATTGTTGTTTCTATTCTCTCGATGGTGAACTTCCCTGCTCCTGTTGGTGGGACCCCTTTGCCGTTGGATCTTGCACCATCGATCGTGTTTGCGGTTCTTTATGGGTTGCTCGTCCCCCTGGTGGTGTATCGGGCGGCCTCGAGAAGATCGCGAACTCTTTTGCTAATTGGAACTGGCGTTTTTTCAATCGAGAGGTAAGAAGCCTTGATCATACATGTATATCAATAATATATTTGCTAAGACACTTTTGTCCTCTCAGAGTTGTCATTTATGCGTTACGGGCCTCTCAGACCCATAGTGACTCTCGCCGCTACTCCCACGGGTTGGCCACATACATGCAAATGAGCTTCGGCATGGGATACATCAACATCGCAAATGACAGCATAGCTTTCATTCGTTGTTTATTCGTGAACGCCACCTTCGGATCGGAGACCTACCCGAATTCACCTGCTGGAAGAACTAAAGGAGCTGTTTGCCTCCCTCCTCCAGAGAATACGCCTGACCAGCCAAAGCTGCGCTTCTGGTTTCGTCGGCTGACAGACCTCCTTCGTTACGCATTCCTGGCTAGCATCGTACCCTCAATTATAGCCCATGCTCATTATAGCAATGTTATGGATGATCAGAGCAAAGCTGACAATACAGCAAAGCTCAGGTGCGCATCATGTCTCGAATACGTCTTTTCGCCTTTTCTGAAATTTGACAGGTATGTGAGCGCTGGCGTGGCACTGGCGATGTGTGTTATCTTGCTACTCGTTATTGCATGGACCGTGATAAAGTTTCCTGCAAGAGCGGTGAATAGACGTAGCGCGGCCCTGGCAAGTTTGATCATAATCCTTATGGTCAGTATCATTGTGTTTCACTCTTCAGTAGGCTTTTGGTGCTTACTATTTTGGTCCAGTCTATTGTGGCGATATACCGTCTATCTATCATGCACGTTAAAACGACGTCACTGGCGGCGTTTAGCTCCCTGAATAGGCCAGGTTCCAAGGCAGAATTTTACGTCTTCCACGCTCTTCCGGAATGGCTCGTCATGTGCACGCTTCTTTCTATCAACGCTCGCAAGACGTTCAGTACTGGACTGGCAGGTGATTGGAGAGCAGTTGATAAGCGAGAGAAGAGTGAGAAAGAAGACGCGAAAGATCCGGAGAAAGCAAAGGATATTCAAGCTGTGGAAAAGAAGCGACCTGAAGAAATCCCTGCTAACGTAGAGTAGAAGGTCAAGGCAATAGTGACTTATCATTCTTTCTTCATGAGCTAAATATTCAACATGATTAATTATATCCCCCTATACCCTGTATATCGGTATATAACACGTTCTTTTATCTGCCTGGGCGGTAATGGAGTCAGAATATTCTCGAGGACCGACATACGGGTGCCAATAGAAGAAAGACGCGTTTATAGTCCCATTTTTTTCATCAACAACGTGTCATTAGACTATTGTGTATAGGGTCTTTCTGTCCATCCCTTTCATTGTGCAAGTGACAACATTCATCTGACCGGCGCCGTCAATCACAATGAGCAGATGCCGTCTTGTTCTGAGAGCATGCATGTTCTGAGTACAGGCTCTGTGAATACCGGTATCTCCAGAAAGTATACATCCGAGCCCACTGACGAAGAAATAATTCTGCTGATTTGAGTGCTGGGACAGGGGCATACGGCGCGTACTGTCGCGTGTCAAGACGCGTTTATTAATAGGACGCGTCTACACGTGATTAAGCGCGACGCGTTGACGCGACTCGCGTCAATTCTGCTGGTTTTGATGTGAGGCGGAGATTGAATTGTGGGAGATATTCATCTGACGAGCTCACTTCTTGTTCTCTCCGACCACCACATCCATCGACTCATATCGTCTTCCCTGCCTCATCATGCAGACTCGCAGCACTTTGGGAAAACGTGGTCATCAGGACTCCTCCTCGCCAGCGGTATCTCTTCCTGTTTGTGACCAGCTCCAGACACCAGAGAATACACCCAACCCCAAACGCATTCGTACGATTGCGACTGCTGTGGATGGCGATAGCAACAAGGAGAACATCCCTCCATTCAAGGGGTCCTCTGTTACTGCAGACTCGCCCAGAGCGGTGAGGGCTCTCAGGCGTACAGCTACAGAATATGTTTCGCCAGCGCGTAGTCGCCCAGGTACGTCTACCTCGGCAAAAAATTTCGCCGTCGCTAACAATTCCTCCAGCGACTCGAAGACATGCCTCTGTTGCGTCTTTATCTCCTGTCACCCCTCAGACCGATATATCGCATCTCGCAATTGCAACACCACCCCCAACCCCACCCACTGTTTTGCTTCCTTTCCACGCTCGCGTCCGTGCTTTGCTCCGTTCCACCTGTAATAACGCCGAGACTCAAATTGCTGGCCGTGCTAACGAACGCGCCTCAATTGTAACGTTCTTGTCGTCTTTCATCCAGGATGCGACGGTGGATGAAACGGCATCGCCTGCCAGCATGTTTATTTCGGGTACTCCGGGAACAGGGAAGACGGCCCTTGTCAATTCCATCATTCGCGAGTTATCGTCTGATGCAAAGGACGATCTCAAAATCATCTCCATCAACTGCATGGCTCTCAAGGACATTGACGCACTGTGGACTAGGTTGATCGGGGACCTATCCGTCAGCGCTAAGGGGAAACCTTCGTTCAAGAAGCTTAAGGGAAGAGAAGGGGTCAAAACTCTACTTGGTACATTGAATACAAAATGGTAAGTCCTCTTTTTTATTTGACATAAGCGCCTGCTGATTCATTTAATTAGTATCCTTATTCTGGACGAGCTTGACCACATCACCCCGACCGCACAAAGTCTAACTTCCATTTTCACCCTTACGGAAGCTTTGCCAACTCAATTGCGCCTCGTTGGTATTGCCAACACTCACACACTCACATCCGCTTCTGCCAACGGCTTCTTGCTAACTGCCGATGTCACTACCATGCATTTTGCTCCTTACACACCCACACAACTCCAAGAAATTCTCGAGTCGCGCCTCAAATTGCTCGCGGCTGATGCGTCAACGGATGTAGCTGCCACAGTCAAACAATTCCTTCCGACACCGACATTAATGCTCTTGACTAAGAAGGTCGCCTCTTTAACCGGTGATGTTCGCAGCCTCTTTGAAGTCCTCCGCGGGGCTATTGACCTGGCTGTTGCATCCTCAGCCAAGTCTGGCAAAGAGGAAAATCTTCTCAGTACTCCCGCTGTCAGCGTCGTTCCCCAACATGTCCTTGCTGCGCTCAAGGCATATAGTCCTGCAACCATCTCTGCCAAGGGATCTTCAGCTTCCTCGATGAACAGTAACAGCGAAACGGTCACCAAAATCCGCAATCTTGGACTACAAGCCCGATTATGTCTTCTGATTGTTCTCTTAGGATCAAAACGTCTTGAAGCAGGACTTTCGCTTTCTACATCCTTTAACGCATCCCCTAGAAAGCCTACTGCTTCACCCATCAAGCGCTCTATTTCACTACCTACTACTTCCACAACAAGTCCAGGTGTAGGAGTTGAGATCAGCGGACTGTACACCTACTACACCAATGTCCTATCACGTATAGAAAGTGGGCTGTTTGAACCTGTTTCACGGAGTGAATTTGGCGACTTGCTCGGCGTTCTGGAAGGCAATGGTATCGTGTCCATGTCTTCTTCCTTATCAACAACCTCCCTCTCCTCCAGTCCTACAAAAGGCCGCAAGACTTTCGGTCGCTCGACGTCTTTCGGCGCTGGTGGCAAGCATGGTGCCGGCGCTGTTGGCGAAGTTCGCCTTGTCGAAGGGATGTGGGGAGATGAGGTTCTCCGTGGACTTGGTGTAACAGCTTCTTCTCTCAGCTTCAACGAATCTGGTGACTCTCGTGAAGAGGAAGTGCGTGCGATCTGGGAACGCGAACAGTCGCGACTCTCCAAAGACATCAAAGCCGTTGCCCTGGCCTCTTCAAAGAACTCTTCCATTGATACCTTTGCTGATGCTTTCGAAGATTAAACAACTATATGCTCTCATCTTTCATATGCTTTCTCTCTTTCTCCCTCTGTGCATCTCTTCCTCTGGAAACATTATGGTCTCTATGCTTTTTAACATCATCACGGCATCATCATCAATTATCATTCATTTATGTTTTATCATTATGCATCCCTCTCTCTCGTCATGTTTCTTGTCATCACTATGTTCTCTTTTTCGTAGATAGCCTTTTCATCTGTTTGCTTTGTACAACATACCATTCCTTCGATTTGTTAGTTTTGTCCTGATGGAAGAATATTTAGAAAATCAAGAACAACTGTAATACATACCAAGCGTATCTGTGACTTGTATGTGTAACTTCTTACACTCAATCAATATATACTTAAATAATACAATTCTCAATGAAAGTTTTGCAGAGAACAACGAAAATCCTTTCGAAGTTTATCATGACCTCATCTGACCTCTGACACGAACGTGTCTCTTCACGTGACTTAAATTGGCTTTGTGACAATGCGTCGCGTGACCGCGTCTTCGCGATTTCAGCCCTTTAAGTTTTAGTGTCATGCCACAGTCAAATGCGTTCTCACTAGCACTTGTTGAACTGTGACGAAAACCATTGCCTCATTTACTTCGAAAGCAGCTCTTTATTGGCTCAACACTCGATGATGGTACTTATGCTCACAACACAGAGTTATCCGCGCCAGCACTGACGGGATTGAAAAGTTTCTTTTTGCATCCTAGGGATGGAGTTGAACGAACGCACTACAGCTACATGACTTATGCGCCTCTAGTAGAGGAATGTTCTGAATAGCATGCAGGGGAGTATTCAGGTTGGTAGCCACTCATCGAAGAAATTTCTGGTATTCATGGTTATTCATGTTTTTGACCCTAATATGCTCTCCAGAGCATTGTTCTCGGAGCTATGCTTCGGGGATAACGCATGGCTCATTGTTGTATGTTTTTTACTTAGGAAATACACCGCGTTGTGGTTTTTTGACCCTATAAGTCAATCAAAGGCAATAGGACCGGTATAAAACAATCATTGTGGATAGGATGCTTTCCCTTTCCACCCCACCTATCCACATAATATCTCCCATATTTATATGCTAACTCGACGGCGGATATTACTGCCGCTGCCGGTAACACTCACTCAATATGCAATCTCTTCGTAAGCTATCAACGAAAACCGTCGCTCGGAAGCAAGTTGATCTTTTGTTATACATAACATCAGCGCTAACAATCATTTTTATAGCGAAAGCGTTTCTGTGAGCCTTGGCCTTCAAACCCTCACGGATCCATCTATCTATGATATCAAGCCTAAGCCAGCTCAAGTTAGGAACCCAATCAGAAAATCGCAGATTCGATATTTATGCTGCGACAGTGAACTCACAATAGGTGCAGTTCCTGTACCATCCATTGACCCAGAACATTATCCCCCCATCCTCAATAACTATGCATTGGACGACCGACACTGTGACGATATCCCCGACGGGATCAGCAGTGCGGAGACTACCGATGTTGATTGGCGCCAGCGTCTCCTTGAAGCTAGGCAAAAGAGGCCAGACACACTGTTGCTAGACGATATTTCTTGGGATGTCCATGGAGCTCACAAGAGTATCCTGGATTCAACTATTCCTCCGCTTTTCTATTGCCCACCTTCTCCTCTTTCTCGATCCTTCACCCCTCTTACTCGGTCTCTTCCTTGTCCGCCTCCTGTTATTCCGTTCCCTAACGTCCCTGTACGATCATCCTCACGCCCTGAATCATCATCCAAAGCCTATTACTCAACAGGTTTTTCTTCTGGGTGCACACAAAGCCCAAATGGTAGAGACAGCCGTAGGCGCGCCGTATCGCAACCGAGAGCTGCACATGCGAACGGCTTTTCCTCTGCCTCAACTGAGAAACTCGAACGCCATAATCCTACTCTAAATCTAAAGAGAGAAGAGTCGAGAAATCCTCAGAAGCTTTTGAGCGATATGAACATTGAAGAATTACGGGAACAGCTCAATTTACCATCTGGCCGCCTGTTACCGAACACAATCGTACGAATACGAAACCACCTTGCTCTGCTCGAAGGTCCGTCTCCGGAAGAGGTAGATCGACTCGATCAAATAAGAAGGCGAGAAATGACGCGCAAATTACCAGACCAGCGAGATTGGCTTGAAAATATGGAGATAGACGAATCCAAAGAAACGGAAACTGAACCTTCCGATCGGGACTACATTCATATTCCTCAGTCTACTACTCCTCCGCTTCGACCCCGTAAATTTTCTAACCCGATTGCTCAATTTCCGAGACTCATTGGCAGAATTAATAAGCTTAGTCTTAAAAGCAAAGTCGACAATATTCCTAGCTCCAGCACTCGTGTCAATCGTTGGGCGAACACGGACTCGCCTGTAAAGTGTACTTCCCGTAGATCAATGTCCGCATCATCTCGTTCTCAGCGCACGCGTTCCGACTCTGCCGTGGCTCAGAATAATCATTCTACTACAACCCTCAATTCCGGGACATCCTTCAATAGACGCTTCAA
>Ga0247779_1000441_pt1 | contig 26804 bp, 32 predicted proteins | sample UWRJL221509R5_FD_179925 | JGI IMG/M metagenome (GOLD analysis project Ga0247779, IMG submission 179925) | Plant litter microbial communities from Arlington Agricultural Research Station in Wisconsin, United States - UWRJ-L221-509R-5 | ecosystem: Environmental > Terrestrial > Plant litter >... | reverse complement strand
TCAGCGCGAGAAAGTGCTCGACAAAAAAGATGAATGATGCTACTCTTTCGGTTAGGCTCGTACATGTCATCATGATGGAGTCAGAAGAATACTATCACATTCTTGGTCTCGACGGCGGCTTGACACACACTTATTGCCTTTTCATGCTGACGAGTCGCTTCGGAATCAAAAATTGTATTGGTCCATTGGATCTTGCCGGTCGCACACGCAGTCCCGATGCGTCCCACGTATCACTCATTCTTTGGCAGCCTGAGCAGATAGCAGAAGCTTTCCATTGAAGATTGTCTTCGTCGTCATCCGTGCGGCATCTGTTTGTGATAATCAAAAAGGAACCCGAATAGAGGTATACTCTGTTTTAAGTACTCAGGTGATAATGCACTGGTTCTGACCTTCGAAAACGGATGAAGACCTCTTTAAGGCTCCATGGGCGCTCACAATAATTCACTGGGCATTGGATTTCAAACGATATCTTGCCGCTTTTGACGGAAAAGACAAGGACAAGGACAATTTATGTCAACAAACAGCCAAATTTACGATCAATCTGTCTACTTATAACAGATATATCTACTGCGAAACGCACTGCGGACACTTACCGGTGGCGGTGTTATTCCATGCCGCTAAAGTGCCTCCCAAATCTGGGTATGCAAATCTTATAAAGACTCGCTGTCTATCGAAACACGCCCTTGCAATGTGAACAACCCCCATACTCGGATCCTTTTACAGTCAGTTAACCTTCTTCCCTCCTCTCCTCCGCCTGGAGACGTTGCACCACGTTCAATTCAAGTGTTCGAACACTTCTATACCTTGACTTTGTCGCCATGTTCTTTCGTCGCAAAGAAGTGCCCTGGGAGGTCGTCGACAGTAAGAGCGTAGAACCTGTACCGATGTACTATGATGATGAAGGTATGTTATCTATCTGATAGATAACGTGAGTAATCAGGCTGAATATTTAATTCTGTTAGATCTAGATGTACTTGCGATCAAAAACACCAACGTGCGGAGGACATATGTTATCGATGTCAAGCAAGATGCGAGACAGGGCAATGACCTGCTGAAAGCAGTAGTGTTTGCCCGGGAAAAGTTCTTGGAAGAATTGAATCGAAATGGATACGATACGCTCCTACAGGAAAGGTGGGTATTTTCTCCTCCATCTTCAAAGAGAGTTTTGGGGTTCTAACGATCCTTTCCTGCCATAGCTGGTCTGTAACGGTGCTTCGTAAGGCAAAATTACACCGGGTTCAAGTAGAATACAGTGGGCGACGTAAGCCAGATTTCATTGATGACTCCTTTGACAGAACTCATGATGTTGATAATGACTCCCTTTTTTAGCCGCCCGTACCGCAAATAGGACTATTACTAAACGAAATCCCCCTTTTATGGCTATCCTCCAAACTTGTTATTAAGCGTAAATTATAGATTGTATAACCCCCTCCTTCTCTTCTCGTTGCTGCTCTAGCAGTGGCATGCATAGGTCCCTTCGTTTCACCCCCTTCCCATTTCAATTTCAGATATTTATAGATATCATATAACGCACTGAAGGTATCATACTGTAAAATAGCATAGTATCCAATCAAGCCAACACTCAACTCATGTACATCCGTAGGAATAGAAACCAAATCAATTGTAACCTTGTATCATTCACGACGTTGTTTTCTGGTCTCAAGAATCGTCTTTGATTCATGAAAGACACGCAGTATGACGGGTATCAAGCAACTTGGTGTCTCAATGTCAGACGCTGAGTAGTGTGCAGTTGTTCGTGGTGCCGGAGAATACGAGTACAAAGATACACAGAAGACAAGCTGCGCGCCTGCGGGACCGCACAAGACTCAAGTTTCCCTTTAGTAACGTTGAAACAAAGCAAAGAAAGTCATATATTCATATATTTACGTGATTAGATAGATGCATAGGCGACGTCAAGCTTTGCACTTCGTTTCATCAGACTAAGACGGGTATAATTTCTCTCCGATTTTCGAAGTTTATTTCGCAATTTGACTGGTGGGACGCATTGCATACCCACTCCATGACTAATAGTAGAATGTTTAATGGATGTCAAGACCACTGATATAAAATCACAAGGCCTACCTCGTCGTACAGACCAACATTTTTTACTCCCAGAAGTTGTAAGCCAAGCCATAGGACGCCCGCAGTCACACCGCTTCCGCAGCTTGCAGCCACTGACCTTTGACCCTGGATAACTTTCTCGGTTTCCACAGGACCAATGGCATTTTCGAGTACCTTTTTAATTTCCGCGGGAGGCAGGAATGTGGAGTACTCTTGACCATCCTTGGTTTTGTGTTTTTGTAGGAACAGGTTGAATGTCAAAGAGAAAGAGTGGGGTATATGTCCGGAAGAGAGTCCAGGACGAGGCTCCGGGTCTTTCCCAGTGAACCTGATACGTACAAGAGACGAGAAGGGAAGCGTTCAAATCATACAGATTTTAATTCGATATGTTGAAAGCATACATACCTGCCGTTGGGTCTTGCATCGAGTATGATTTCGGTCTTGGGGTTTGTCGCGGGATCGGATTGTGAGTTGGTGACGATTTGATCATAACCTAGTAGAGAAAGCATGAGGAAGAAGCAGATATATAAAAACTATCTTTTCATGCTAACTTCTGATTGCTTTGGCATCAAATTCTGGGAGAGGATATGACGCCTTTTGAGGTTCCGTAGGACTAGAAGTATCGATAGGAAGACCCTCGTCAATCCAACGCGGTAGACCACCATCCAGTATACTAGAGTTCTTGTGGCCAAATGTCCTGAACATAAACAAGGCACGAGGAGAAGAAAATACTCCATGGGAGTCATAGCTGAAGGTTGGGTTTAGAAACGAGTGTTAGATACAATAAGCAGTGGTCTTACATAACAACATGTGTTGAAGGAGATATTCCTAGTTTTTCTATACATTCAAAGAGAAATGGGTGGGCTAGCGTTCGTGAGAGGTAGTCACAGAAATTGACCTACCACACGCAAGAGCGAATGTTTCTTTGTCTGGCATCATGTGCTTCAAACCGAGTGCATGAGAGCTTGCTACATCGTCTAAGTCCAAGAATTGGGAGCCAGGGATTCTTTTGTCAGAAAACTCTTGCTTTGCGCTCCTCGGCGAGTTTGGCATGAACCAAGTCGAATCAAGAAGCGAGATGCCTGCAGGAGCAGACTGTGATTTAGTCAATTCATTGACTTGCTTGGGAGAAAGCAGATATGGAGCGGTAGCAGAAGACATTTTCCTAGAGGATACGACCTGGGAGGTTGATATCGAGAAATAACGCCCTATTCTGAAAAGACCCATGATCACTGGAGAAATCCTTAAAGCAGGCAGTTTGCACGCAGTCCAACTTTAGTACAGACCCCTGAACACTACAAACAACCATCAACTCGCGATATTCCTCCGCTCCGACGTTCTGCAGCTGCTCTAGTACTTATACATCCTTGTCCCCATGCCTTCAGATCAGAGTACCTGGCTTATATCTGTGCCTCAGGGACACGATCCCCACAATCTTTATCAGAAAGTGGCTGGCAAGTTGACCCAACAAGTCAAACTGCCTCCTCGAAATGTCGGCCAATTAGATATCCCAAACTTCAAGGTTCATTGCCTCCTTTGTCTGGAATATATGCACGCTGAAAGATCTTGGAACAGACTGGAACTCTGGACTCCCTGGTCACATTGTCGGAGGAACTTCCGAAGCAAGAGACCTTCTTTACTGGCACAGTCGCGAAGACAGTGGATACACTTCGTAATCTCCTGAATAATGACCCCACGAAACTTGAACAACATATTCTCATCGATGAGAAGAGTGTCGATAGTTATCTCTTGAATGGTTGGAAATGGAAGGAAGGTCGCTACGATGTACAGAAAAGCCTGCGCGAATTGACAGATACTCTGAATCAAGTAAGCATATCGGGAAATCTTAATCTATGACGAATGACTTATAGCCAGCAGGAAATGATGTCGATAGATAATGCGCTAAAAGCGAAGCTGAACAATTACAATCTTGTCAAAGGCTCACTGACGCAGATGCAACGCAAGAAAACGTACGTCATCGTAACTATCTGTCTATATGCGTTCTATTTAAATTGCTTCGCGCAGTGGTAATTTATCTACGCGGTCACTGGTCGATGTTGTATCAAAAGACGATTTCATTCAAGACTCTGAATATCTGGAAACATTACTTGTGGCTGTACCGAAGTAAGAAGATAATATGACGTTTAGGTGATTGCTTTAATCGATCCCAAAGGCTTATAGTCAAAGAATGGACCAACAAATACGAAAGGTTAACACCTATGGTTGTTCCCCGAACCTCAAAGTATGTTCTCGATTCTTTTCAGCGAGATACAGAAGCATTAATGCTGTTTTTCAAGCACTATTGCATCAGACGAAGAATTCTCGTTGTTTAGTGTCGTCATCTTCCGACGGGTGCATGATGATTTCGTCCAAAAGTGCAGAGAAAACAAGTAAGTACACAGGTTTGATGTACTGGAGGAATTTTTTGAACTCATTACTATTGCTTCTCGATAGATTCATTGTCCGCGACTTCGTGTACTCTGAGGATGAAATCTCGAGACAGAAACAGGAGCTGGAGATGGCTGGAACGACTGAAAAAGAGTTATGGGTACGTATGCTTCTCACCTACTTTCTATATGAGTACCCTCTGCTCACCCCGTTATCTACAGACAGAGCTTCTGCGACTTGCTCGTACCAACTTCTCTGAATCATTTCAAATCCTCGTTCATCTTAAAGTCATCCGCCTCTTCGTTGAAAGTGTTCTACGATATGGTCTTCCAGCCGAGTACATTGGCATTGTGGTTAAGGTTGTTATTCTGTTCCTTCCCCTGAAGTCAACATGTCTGATTTGATCAATAGCCAGAGACGAAGAACGTTAAGAAAATATTCAACACCTTGCAACTACAGTTTGCCTATCTCGGTTCCAAGTCCAACGCAGGTCAAGGAGGGAAGGTGTCTGGGGAAGAGTTCGCTGGGGAATATCAAAACCTCATGGATCAAGAATTCTTTGATTTCATACTGTACGAGGTTCCATGGATTATCACCTAGCTTAAATCGCATTGCATATAATAAATACTTATCGTGGACACGACATGCATCACATACAAATCTATTAGTTAAATATAAAGATACGACCAGCCCACTTGCGCAGGATAAGATACTATATATACACGACGTGGAAGTTGTTGAGATGAATGAGGGAGGGCAAACTTCGTACAGCCATGATGAGGGAAAGACAACATTTAGCGCAAAACACACAGATACTAGAGAGACTGAATGAGAGACGTGAAAGGAGCGGAGGGATGGAGAATAGGCAAATATATAAGTGAAAGGAGAGTAAAAGGCTATAGCAATAACGTATATAAAACACAGGCGATGTTCTTTATGCAGATACTTTTGTTACATCGAGCGGATATAACGTCCATTTTTGTACTTCGCAACCGTAATAATGTCCAAGGGAGAAAAAGTCTACAAGCCCAAATTTGAGATAACTCGCGACACTTCATCGACTTCGTCGTCGGGGGCATGATTCGGCCTGCCTTGTGATGGATGTCCAAATATACCGGAGGACCTTGCAGATAATGGGGGACCGTATACGCTGGGGAAAGACGGGGCGGTGACGGAACTGGGGCTTGAGTTGCCGCCGGTACCACCAGTAGATGTGGTAGGGGATTCAGGAACGGCATAACTTGAACCCGACTCAGCGATTTTCGACAGGGAATACGTCAAGTCCAGAGACTGAGCGCGGTTATTTAAAGAACGAGGTTGCTTTGTGAGCTGATCTTTCAATTTGGCCTCCAAAAGTGAGTCAGACCCGCGTTTGATGGCATCCTGCGAATGTCGAGAACGATGAGGCATTCCAGTTCCCTATATAAGAAATGAGTAAACAATGGAATGAAAAGGGATCATTTAAGGGCGTACAATTGGTGCCATAGGAGTCCAGTAATCAACTCCTGGGACAGGAGCACCAGGAATGTAGTTAGTTTCTGGATCTTCCTGAGATTCAATGTTGTAAATGTAAGCCGGGGAGTTAAACAAAGCTTTGACATCTGGTGATGAATTCGCCAGCCGTAATCGTCGGTCGACCATGACATCAGAACGGCCCATATCCATAGATTCTGGAAGGAATAAAGATGAACCAGTGATCAACAAGAAATTCAAATCGATACGCACCATGGCCGCGGGTTCGGGCGGCAGATAGGACCTTGCTGTCGAAATGGGGGAACGCCTCTGCGAAGGAGTCATTCTTTTTGTGGGACTGGGCGGTGGGTGAAGGATAGACATGGACATTATGTTTCTGCAGGAACTGTTCCAGCATCTCCCTGGCCGTAATCAGGAAATCGCTATTACTGCGCTGACATCTGAACTTAAAGGAATACTCGGTAGGTGTTTCTGCACCAGTGCTTCCGTTCAAAGTACCGGCCCATTTGAACGTAGGCGAAATAGAGACCTGCAATTCACGCTTGATATGCTCAACAATTGCGTTGAACTCCGGGGAAGCACAGACGCGGGGAAGCTCGGAGCTGGGTGGTACAGCCATATCCGCCTCGAACGGAACATGGTCCTGGTCAAATATAAGTATCCTTGTGACGCTTAGTGAATCATTGAAAACACGTACCAAGAGCATGGTTGCAGCAATTTGAACTTGACTTTCTGGACCATAGATCGTAACAACGTCTGAAGCAGTCTCTTTATCAGGGAAGCGGACACGAGAATTTGTCTTCGTCTCGATGTCGTGGATAAATATGCTTTTCTCGCCAAGTAAAGTACGATGATAGCGGCGAGGGATGGAGACAGTTTCGTTGACAAAGTCCTTATCCTGGATATATCCATTAGCGTTGATGTCAGCTTAAGTGATTAATAAGAATCACCTTCGGATTCACCAATTCCATGACAGATTGCTTGAGATTATCGAGATTGACAGCATTTTTTGCCGGTGTCCGAGCCACAACATTGTCATCATTATCGTTATAGCCTCCAAGAGCAGCAAATTCTTCTGCATTCGAAAACTTGACGTAAACCCCGTACTTTTTCATAATACGCTGGATGCTTCGCCCTCCTACACCGATGATTCGCTTATGGTAAGCTTCAGGAACATGGAATGAAATTTCTGCCGGAAGTTCTTCTTGAAGAAGAGTAAGGCCTTGAAGAACGGATGTATCGGGGCCAGCGATGTCGATGAGGAAGTTGTGATCATTGAAGGTTTCGAATTTGATTTTGACGTTAGTAGTCTGCATTATTTTGTTGATCTTTCCGTTCTTCTTCCCGCTGATGAAGTCCCGATGTTCGTTCGATAACTCGATTTGGAATCGAATCTCGTGGTGGAAAGCCTATATTATGACAATGGCTTAATAGGACCACCTTAATGAAGGGGTGCTAATTTGCTTACCTTGATGACGTCTAATTCCATGATCATGTTCACAGCCGCACGCACTTCTTGTTCGAGACCGTGCATTTCAAAACACATGCTTTTGAAAACAACCTCTGCTCCAGTCGCAGTCGAAATTTGCTTTAACAAAGCAGTGATGGTAGCAGAGTTGAGGTTTGCAGGCGGCAAAAGAGCATTGAATTGAACTGGCAACAGCCAGAACGAGCCCACGTAGTACTGACAAGCCTAAAATCGACGCGTCAATGATGTCCATTGAGAAATTGGCACATCTCCAGCCTTACCAGTTGCATGATTGATCGCACTGTTCTTTGTATGTTGACTCGATGATCACCGTAAACGGTTATAAGACTTGTCGAACTTCCCAAAGGTGGGAATTGAATAAATGTGGCATTGTCGCTCATGATCGACTTCAGGTCTTCCGCACGGTCAGTGACCATCCAATCTAATTTGCGGGGCAATATTGCCGTGTCCCTTGAGATAACCGACTTGCTCTGTGTGTGTACTATAATTAGATGAAGAGTGTTAGGCAGCTTGGTGAACACGTACTTTGGTGACAGAAACTTGGAAGAGCATATCGCGTGCCCTTTGCACCCCAAAGAATTCGCCCGTAATCCAAATAACATTGCTATTTCGACCGCCGGTAGAAAGATTATTGCTGGAGTCCGGGCCCATAAGATCTTGTAGCGGAGAAGGGTAGTAGATGTTGGTAGCAGTCTCCTCTTGAATCGTTTGCAGCATATTTCTCTTTCGACCCGCAACAATTGCATGTAATTTGTGATCAATCTCGCATATTTCGGAGTGAAGACCGCTCTAAAGTCGGGTGAGATGCATAACTTGGGCCTTGGGTAAAAATTCCGTACCAGCTCATCCAGCATTACCAACAACCGCACACGAGCCAAGTCCACAGCATCCTCTGTTCCGGTGACGACTAGCTCACATACACGTTCCGTCTCTAAACCTGACCAACCAGCGCTACTACTGATACCATCCGGCGGAGTGCGGTTTGAAAGAGCCAAAGGACTGTTGACGACGGCTATGTGAGCCAGAGTTTGTGAAGCAATGTCATCGAGCCTTCGTCGAACTTCTGGCTTGAGAGACGGCTTCGAAAAGGGCGAGTCGAGGATCTCGGACCGCGTCACCTTGATGGCTGCACGATGCTTTTGCTGGCTCAGCGCCCCATCCTATATTCAAAGGAGACAAGCAAGCTCACCTGGATTGGACACTCTTTCAAAATCATCCCTCGAGTTATCATAACCTGCTGATATGCTCCAGTGATATGAAAGTTCCAGGCTCTGCCCTGATCTACCATGTAGTATGAGACATGGCAACCGTGAAGAGACATAGCCATCATGGCCAGCTTTTGGATGGCATCGGCATCTGCGGTGACAGATACATCTGACAACTTGGGGTTTGCTGGATGCTGCAAATGTTGAGCGGCCGGATACGGGTCAATGAAGGACGATGGCTTGAGGTCGGAGGGCTGGAAGTCGAGAGAGGAAGCAGGAGAATGAATGTGACGCGACCTGCGTGGATAAGTAAAAGATGTTGTATAGACGTCCATGTCCGGTGGGTTCGAAGATTATAGAAGTGGGATTGTAGAGAAAAGTATTGCGGTGGCGGGTATGTTGATAGGAGGGTATTGACACAAAAAATTGGTATCAATGTCCAGTCGTCCTGCCCAGTCTTCTTTTCTCTTGAGAATATGAAGTGAATAGACAAAGCTGGGGACAAGAAGAAGATAGAAAAGCAGAGACAAGATATAAAAGAGGATATATAGGAGCAAAACCAACAATTTGCGACAAGTCCAGCACCAACTCTCTGTCTAAGTCTCAGGCGGAAGTCGCGGCTCAAAAACATATCGCGGGCTTTTAAATATTTCCATGACATAACCCGAGCATCACGCCGGCCCATAATCTCACAGACGTTGCTAGGCCAAAGCACATTCTTCAAGGTCTACCATGCAGGGATACATAGCTACTACATACTTCAGTCTTCCAACTCCCAGTCTTCCTCCGCAACGTCAGTAACATCAAATAATTTGTTATAACAACTACGTCCTGGAGTAGAGAAATGTATGTAAGGCTGGTCAGGATTCAGTCTGACTCCGCAGCGATAGCAAAAATGCTGAGAGCATTTCCAGCATGTCATCTAACGAAATGACACACACGTCAGCTCGAGATTCACATCTAAAAACCGGTCAGAAACCCAAAAGATTGCAATAACTCACGTGGTTGCACCCCAAGGTCTTTTCCACATAACATTGACATCCCGGACACATCATAGTCGATGCCTTTAGCCATTGCATGTTAGCCTTCTCTTCTTCGTATGTCGCAACTAATCGACGCATATTAGCCTTCCCAAATCGACGTTCGAGAGCGGCTCGCTCGTTAGATCCTTCTTCTGCGTTTAGATACTCTAGTGCTAAATATTCGTATTGAGCAATGGGGCATTTGTCAATTGGGCCATGCCTTTCGGTCATAAAAACTCGTGAGCAAAGGATTGAGATGCTTGTGATCAAGAATACGTACCATGTTCGTCGACAGAATGCACAAAAACTGTATCCGCATCGAGAACATTGTCGCAGCCTGCTCCAGCCTGACTCTTCGTTAGCATCGATGTCAGCTGGCTTCGGAACAGGCGCCTGACAAACTGCCACTGGACAGTGTACAACGGTTGGATCTAGCACCATGCTGTAAAGTCAATGCTTCAGACGGAATGAAATGCGAGATACCTCTGTCATATGTTCTCTTTTCCCTTAACCACTTCCAACGCTGCAACTCTGTCTCGGTCACAACTCTTGCTACCTCCTCCTCACTGGCCTCATTGCCTTTCTTAACGCATTCCGGATCCGGGCATCCTACTCGGCCCACATCACCTTCTTCTATACACATTTTCCAAAAATCTTCGAGGCAAGACCGACAAAAGATATGTTTACATATTAACTGTAAACATTTGGACCCCTTCAAATGTGTCAGGCAGACTGAGCAGGGATACGAATTTTGTGCAAATTCGTTGTTTGTTGAAGATGTGTCGTACTCCAAGAGTAATTGCGCGATTATGCGCGGTGCAGGATGTGGAAGCCTTCAAGTATAGTTGAGCGACAATGCTACTGAAATCAAGCAGCTTAACGCACGCTATCAAATCACTGCTAACTGAAGACAATAAGTTCATCTTCTGCAAGAATTCGCCTGTTCGAATGAACTCTACCCAGTTGTATAGGACAGGTTCCCCCGCTTGCCATAGATTGAGCAGTTCAGCCTGCAGGGTTTGGGTTTCAGGTAACCATACATGAGTAGCTCGAATCAAAGTAATCTCTGGGGGATTTCGAAGAGGATACGCAGGTGGTAGCACGACATTGATTAATAAAGGAGGTAAAGTGGATAACGATATGGTTTGAAGCGTGGGCTTCTTCTCTGGTAAGGAAGAATGTATTGGAGTGCGAGCAGGTTCCGAGATAACAACAGATCTGGAACCGCCGAGTTGAATGGGAATCTCAAGCCTAATGGCCCCATCTAAATTGCGACTTGAAATGAATTCAGGGTAGATAGACTAAGTCGATAGTTAGATCCATATAACGATAGGGCTTGACGACAATATACATGCCTCCAAGACCTCAAACTCCTCCGTCTGCAGGGATTGGCATTGCTTGATTTCATCTTCATACTTGGGAAGATCGTAACTTTGCGCAGCCATAATAATATATCTATAAGGTGCGAAAGTGATAAAAGATGTTTGTAGGATAGTAGTGGAAATGTGTCAGAGCCATCAAGGTATTAAAGTTATTCCGTTGCTTTTTGTTGTTAGAAATGAAAAGAAACGGAAGTATTATTTAATCAGTCGGCCTATTTAATACAAAGCTGCGCCAAGGTTAGGGTTATGACGGGAAATCCGAGAGATGCCCATTGGACTGCTTATAACTTCCACAGTGATGAGATATCTCGACTCTCAATCCCATGCTCAATCCCTCCACCTTTGTCTTTTTCACAAGATGCTGATGGACAACGGAAATAGAACACAAATGTTTGCTCAGTTTCTTTCCATATAATGTGATGGCGTAGGCTCCTGGGACCTACATTTTGATCGAGAATGGGCCACCATCATAGTATACGGCACAACAGCGGGCGGTGAAGGTGTGGCCAATACTTGGTCTCCATGTGAATTATACTTCTTCACTCTTGACTATCCTCTGGACGAAAATCCTTTCATACGGCCTGTGATTTTTCTCAAGCCCTCTACTATGGATGATATTGCTATCTTCTGGGATTATGGTACGAGAAACTGCACTATGCTCTATAACCTCAAGTTCAAAACTAATGATGAATGTCAGAAAACTGTCCCGTACCTTCCAATATGTCTGGCTACTCTGTAGTCAATACAATTCGTGCTCTAGCCTTGACTTACGGGAGTATCAAAACGTTGAAGGCATACCTCGAAATCTCAGAACAAACCTTTTTACCCAGAGCGCTTAACCTTCGTTCGGAGCTTCAGTCCTCTGGTGTCTCTCTTGTCGACTGTCCGCATAACGGTAGAAAAGACGTCGCAGACAAGATGATAATTGGTGGGCTTTCATTTACTTATTTTCTGAGATAGACTGGAAATGGTTGCAGTTGATATGCTTGCACATGCCATCGATAATCCAGCCCCTTCAACTGTTATGATAATCACTGGCGACCGAGACTTCGCATACGCTATGTCCATTTTAAGACTTCGAAGCTACAGGGTCATTTTGATCACTCTAGCCAACGCTCATCCAAGCCTCACAGCTCAGTCTTCCTTTTGGTTAGACTGGGTCACTGAAATACTGGAACCAGCCGCCGCTTCGACAGGCTTTAGCAAGCAAGTCAGAAGCGATTCCAATCCAAGCGATCGAAATGCCTATCTTGAGAGGTCTATGGCAAATAAGGCGCTGCCTGAGCAGCCTTACTCATTTCGCAAGGGTCATGAAACGATGGCTCAAAGTCCCCCAAACAGGACCAATGTCGACTTAGGACAATTGCATCACTCTGCTACTCAGCGAAGAGCTACTGTCAATGGTTTCCCTAATGATTTGTCTTCGGACTCTGGTCAATCTCGGAACCGTCACGCCATACCTCGCATTCCTATGCAGAATACAGGGAATGCGCATTATTCTCCTCTTCCAAGTGGGACTTTCAATAACCTTATACCCGCGACACCGTTTCAATTTCAGTCATCACGGACCCCGCTCGTCATCGGTCAAATCACTTTGAATACGGATGCTCCTCCACAATCATCTACGATCAAAGATTCGGTAGGCCATCTACCGACTAATGTGGCCTCTAAGAAGACGCAATACGCCACTGCAAGCACTAGCACGTACCATTCTCCCGTCCCTCTGAAACATTCGAAAGCGTTGCAAACCTCTCCCCCTCTTTCACCTATTTTGACTAAAGATGCCTCGGTCCTATCTACACATGAGGACGATTACTCTCCACCCAGTATTAGTGATTCGTTAGCTGTCCGTCCTTCTTCGGCCCCTTCTATCATGTCCCTTCCAAGTCAGGCTCATTCAGAAGAATATTCCGGAGCGTCTTCTACAGAAGCGCCATCCAATTCGAAGGACAAAACAGAGTCTCTTTACAAGTCTATGATTTCGGGATCATCGAATGTGGATTCTGGTGTAATTCTGAATACGAAAAGCACCGACACCATTCCATTATCAAAGTCTGGTAGTGCTGACAAAAAGGAGAAAGCTTCGTCTATTTCCTCCATGTCACCCACAGACAAATTTGCAGCTTCTCAGAATGTTAACTCATACTTACCTCCAACTCACGGAAATAGCGTTATTTCCCAGGCTCCCGTATCTCCTGCCTCCATCCCTGTGCCGTCTATTGCTCCCCCCATCAACACAGCCACCCTACTACGGCCAACCGCTCCCCCATTCTCTCCGTCCACTGCTCAAGAAATTCTTGTCGTCCCGGAAATTTTTAAAATCCTGGTTGAGATTCTTCAAAGACATCTACTGAAAGGGAAATCAAAACCTACACGTTCCGTCGTTGCTGTGGAATTGTCGCAGAATGGGTCCACATATAAGAAAGCAGGCGTTGTAGCTTTCAAACAATATGCCGCCTTGGCCAAGGACCAAGGAATTATTGAACTTGGTGGTAAGGAAGGTGACGCATGGATATCTTTGTGCCCTAAGTGGCACAACACAGTGTCAACAGCATCACAGTAGATATTAATCAGATCTCGCTGCTCACAGTTGTGCTAGTGTAAGATATCGCAGTTTGAGAGGAAAAAACGGAGAAGATCTATTCAGATGTATCTATATAGTTGCCAGTGCATGTTTCATTTTCTATGTATATACTTCAATTCTGTAGTCGAGAAGTAAATGCTTTGTTGGGTAGTACATATAAATTATAATAAACCGCTACCGTGTTCTTCAAGTTTGTCAAATCTCGATAATAGTGCCGTACCCTAACCTTATGGCCGCCTTAGTGCCAAAATAAACGAGAACTTGGTCAATTTTATCCATCTTTTCTAATCCTAATGACAACAGTGCACTGAACGACGTCTGCAACGATACTATACAACTATAGTAGCTCTTCTATTTATTAATAGCTCGGCGCTCAGCCACAAAGCCCATTGATTTTAACTCCTCAGATGGCTTGCACGTTAGTAGTTACCCCTACTCTACCTGCTCTTGTCATCGTCCGCTCTTCTTCGGGCCCTCTTTTCACTCCAATCAATCTCACCGGTTCTCATAGGGCGAGAGACAGTCCCGTATTATGGAAGATGTCGCGGTATTCTGGGACTATGGTCGGTCTACTGACTCATACGTGTGTTTCAAAAGAATCTGATAAATACGGCTTAGAAAACTGCCCCGTTCCTTTCAATATTTCTGGTTATTCTGTCGTGAATAACATATGTGCCTTGGCTTTATCTTATGGGACTATAAAATCATTGAAGGCATATCTTGGAATCGCAGAGCAAACCTTTGTACCCCGAGCTGTAGCACTCCGTTCGGAACTTCAATCTTCAGGGGTTTCACTTGTCGATTGTCCCCACAATGGTAGAAAAGACGTCGCAGACAAAATGATTATAGGTCTGTTACTGTTTCGATGGGGTTCCAAGAAACATGGCTGAGCCCATTATAGTTGATATGCTTGCGCATGCTATTGACAACCCGGCCCCTTCTACGGTAATGATAATCACAGGCGACCGCGACTTTGCTTATGCCATATCTATCTTAAAGCTTCGACGCTATCGGGTAGTATTGGTGACTTTAAATAATGCACATCCTAGCCTTACATCACAGGCTTCCCTTTACTTTGACTGGAATACAGAAATCTTGGACCCGGTTGCACCCTCCGCCAAAGCAATGAAAGCTGGCTTACCTACAGTCGATGAATCCTTGGATAGAAACTCAATAACACCGTCTGTATCACATAAGAATCAAGTTCTAGGGTCCGGAAATTCCTTGCGAAAAGATGATACCGATGGCCACCCGAAATTTCAACCCTCCGCTCATATGTCAAAGCTTCCATCGGCGGAAATCTCGTCTCATCAAGAAGAAGCTGATCCTACCCAATCCAATCAAACAGCCATTCCGTTTCGTGGGATCCCCCTCGAAAGCGCCCAGTCTGAACAAGAGGGTCACGAGCCACCAATCTCGCGCGAAGACATTGAGGATCTTATACAGAATATACAAAGATTATCCTCCCTGCGACGCATTCCAAACGCGACGCTATCAACACCATACAACCCTCCGACTAATCAAAAGAATGGAAGCCCCACTGCACTTCCATCAATAAACGCATATCAGAAACCACCTCTTGTGGCGGAGACATCTCACACCCATGCAGTCAGTTCCGGGAGTCCCAGCAATATAAATAATCGTTACCAGTTAAATTCGGTCCTATCTCATATCCCGGCGCCTCCGCCTCCGCATGCAACTGTTGTCCCTTCAGTACAGCAACCGATTTTCGGTGAGCATTCTACAACTCATCAGGAGTCACCTTTACAGCGTCCTGCGTCGGCACCTGGTCTTATCCCATTTTCAGTTGATCTACCAGTTGGGTCACCGGTCCATGTACCAAAACTTATTCCGATAGACCCTCTTTCCACCTCCATCACAGCCAACAATCCGATTTCAACTATTATCACGAATTTGAATCCTCCAGCCACAATTGCACCTTCAAATAAGCCTTCCCCTAAACCGACTCTAGATAAAATTTCTGCTTCACAACCACCAGTGCCGCCGCAAAATCGTATAATGCTAGGTGTATCGCCGTCGAGCAGTCAAAATCCTTTGCCTTCTCCTGTTGGCACTTCGACAAAAATCGCGCCTCCAATTTCTATTCCTGACGAATTGAAGATTCTAGCCAAAGTTCTTTTAAAGTACAAATCGAATGGAAATTTACGCCCCTTACGTTCTGCTCTAGCGGGAGAAGTTTCAAGGAACGATACTTTCAAGAAAGCGGGCGTTGAGAAATTCAAGGATTACATTCGACTGGCTCAGCAACGCGGACTGATTGAGGTTGGAGGTCAGGAAAGAGAGGCTTGGATCGCTCTGAAACCGAAATTTTATGGTGTGGCTCTATCATAGTTACTATGTACAAATATGTTTGAACAGTGTAGTCGTGCTTGATTTATTCATGTAATTATCACTTCCCCTTGTACTTATCATTATCTAACACACAGAAGTTGAATCCAAACCCAGGTGATGTATTACGCTACGACTATCATTTGTCTATTTGGTCTGTTTCAAGAGACCAGTAACAGTATCACGCACCCTGAAATTCAAGCGCGCAGGTGCAACCTGAATTTAAGGTTAGGTTTTCCTCAAAAAGTTGCTTGCATTTGAGCCATATAACTTCAATTCGACTTCATGACCGCACCCAGCAACTTTTAACTCTGTCTCTTTCTGTGCTTGTATGCCTATAAACTACTGAAAGCACCTTATGCCGCAGGAAAACACTTTTCATTCTGCACAGGACTTCGTGCGGGCTCTAAGAGCGACTTCGGATCCACCAATCGTCGGAGGGCCTTTGAAAATTGAAATTGCTCAAGATGCATGGGCAGACTCGTCGTTCTATGTACCAAGCAAGGCTGAAGTGATTTCAGAGTGGATCTTAACGAAGCTATTGAAGGATAAATCTAAGGATATGTGCGTATGAAAATCTCATGTATCCAAGATTCGTGCAATCGATTTATCCGTGCTTTATAGACCTGAGAATCCCATTTTCAATGCTCGGTACTGGAATCTGTTAAAAAGCTTAAATGGGACTGAAGGAAATGTGAAAGCCTTGGATGGCAAACAGCTGAATATCTGGCTAACACCACTGCTCAATCGCGTCCCCCTTGCACCGGTGGTTGTTGTTTTCTTGGCTGCATACAATGGTCTCGACGAAAGGCGTAGGCAAGAACTATCAAGCTCAATGAGCACTTGCTTGTCGGTATTTTGGCCAATATCTGCCCCGAAAATGACCGCAGAGACTCTGCAGGAATGCTATGGAGCACTTCTTTGCGTACTGTCGTCCTCTTCAAGCTCTCTTGATGCTGGCATTTCAAAACTAGGTTACATGATATCAGCATCCTATCGTCACTCTCTAACGAACTCTTCAAACAAGAAAAAGGTATGTTCGGTTCTCCCCGATTTGCTTTATTGCGAGGCTCTTCTATAGCTAATTTATCCACAGCTCTGCCAAACTTTCTTGAATTCCCATCTCAAATTTTGGATACAGGGTCTGACGGTTGGATCAATGTCTCATGACCGTTCCCTTTTTGATATAGTATCGGATGCTGGTCTAGAAACCCTCTTCAATCTCGACGTTTTGCGACAAAGTTACGACCCAAAGACGGAGCATCCTCTACTGGAACACCTGCGAAAGTTACTTCTCATCGAAAGGGATAATACTTTGATAATACTTCCTAAACTCTGTGCTAACTATATCATTTCGATCAAGAAGCACAGAGGCGCGCTTTTTGGTCAGGGTTCCCAGTCTCAGCCCGAGGCTGCTTTAGCGGAGTTTCATGAAGCTGGTTTACGCTTTTTTATATTACTACTTAGCTTGGTCAATTACACCCACCGAGACACTCTGACGTGGAAGACAAGACTATCTCTTCTACAAATAGTTGACCAGGAAAATTTGTTCGATCGACATCAAGTGGAAGCTCAGATGACTTTCAACCAGATTATCGACCTTATCATTGTCGCTCTAAATGATGCTTGGAAAGGTGAGCAATATCGTTATTATCTGGTCACCACTCTGATTCCAAATGCGCAGAAAGTCATCTTGAATGCACTGGTCTTGCCGTCCAATGTCTTACGACAATTACGCTCATCGATTATGACTTAATATTGCCATTCATCTCACAGCTACTGCCCCTTTTCCTCCAGATTCCCATCCCAAATGACCATCATTTCGCGTTCCTGGAAGTCCTTCTTAGCTACCACACGAAGACACGTACATTGGGCCTCCTGGTGCAAAACCTATTTACATCCCTTTCAAGTCCATCGCAATATCCTCGAGGATCACGAGAGCGTTATCAATTGGTCTTTTCTAGTCCGATAATGCACAACTTCTATATGGCTCGTCTGTCTAAGGCCCTTCACAGATTCTTAACCGAGAGTCAGTGCCTCCAATTGGTGGACTCGGTATTGGATGCCTTGAAATCGTCTTGGGATACCTTCTACGTCAATGTGCGACAAAAAACGGTCGTAGCATCTGACGAAAAGCCACGAAAAAAGCGCAAGGCTGGTGCCAACATTGGAAGTGAAGAATCTGAGATATTGGTTATTACATACTCCCTCACATGCCGCCTTGCGTCAGTAGTTCTGTCCTCGCTGCCAATGCCTTCACTTTCGGCGGAGAGCCTGGAAACTGTCAGACATACCATCGAAGAATTTAGGGCCGATACGATTCACCATGCAATTTCCAAATCTTTGAAGCTTGTGAAAAAACAAGATGACCAAGGTCTTTGGCCTACGGAGGTGGCTACAGTAGCTATCCTTAGATTGCGTTATGCGTTGGACATTTCCAGAAACTTTTCCTTGTCGCATATTTGCGATGAGAAAGTGGCAGCAAAAATCATCGAGTTACTTGACGGGTTGGAACTCCTGCCAGAGTTGACCCTTGAACTAGTACGTACTCTTTTCATGCGCGTCCCCGATATTATCTTACGTGAATATCCTTTTTTCTACAGTACCGTGCTCTTTTATACAACATATCCGTTGGAAATCCAACAGAACACGAAAAAGTTTTCCACCAGCTCCTAATATATCTAGAAACAAATTTCTCTCCTGCCGATGTCCAATGGACTGGATATTCTCATCATTTAACCAAGGGAAACACCGGAAAGGCAGAAGCTGCCGTAGCCATTATGCATATGGTCATTGAACGGTGGTTGCCACAGGTTGAGTAAGTCCTTGAAATATGATAGACTCTCTCGATGATACTCATAACAGTTCCAGCTGTTATGCTTCGTCAGAACAAATCGAAAGGTTCCTCTACCTGATTCTGTCTATCAAAGTCAATCCTACTTGCATACCGACACCGCAGATGCAACCGGAAAATTTGCTGATGCAACTCTTCCATTCTGCCCAATTTTGGGAATTCCCAAAAATACGCAGTACGCTCGGCCTTACAAAATTATTGGTATCTCAACTCATATTTGGCTAGATGTTTTCTTAGGCGTCATCAAAAAAACAGTCTTCTCTACAGATCCATCCGAGCGTATGCAACAGCATCCTACTGTTATGCTGAAAAATGCTTCCATATATCGTTATTTACTGCTATTCCCTCTGGAATACTTCTGCCTCCAGCTTCTGAATGATCTGGTGAAACATGCGTTGGCTATTGACATATCATTGAGTGGTTTGGAGTCATCTGCAAAGTTTGATGTGACAATGGCCTTGATTGCCATTCGCATTTTCCTGAAGCGCGCTTATGCGTATATCGGGACGATTGATCAGGATCAGGTGTGTACAAAGGTGCATTATATACTCTAAGTACTACTTATATCTTTTTTCGCTAGGGCCAAGAGTCATCAGAATTCTTGATACATTTAATAAAACCCACTCCCGGTAATAATGAACTTGCCACAGAATTCACTGGTGTGACTTTGGACCTCGTAGCATTGTATATCTCGTGAGTACAGATCAAAGCGTTCTGAACACAGCCTTAATTACGTTTCCCAGAAAACTTCTCAAATCTGCAAAGAAAAATGGAACGAAACCAATCCTCGAAGTATTAGAAACCTTTAGTCCGGATATTTTCAAAAATGTATCCACGGATATGTTGTCGTCGAGCTTCATCTTGCTTATTGATATTCTGGAGCGTGATTTCCCTGTCAGCAGGTTGGTATCAGGTCTCATCTTGCTATCGGGATATTGACTCTTCTCAAAACAGTCTACCTGGCGATTTGGTTTCATCCCTGAAAAAAATGCAAGAAATTACATCTGCTTCCATTGGCCCCGATGTTGCTGCAATGATGACAAAACAAATATCGCAAGAAATGATAAAGGCCTCCGCAAAACTGATCTCTGGATGGCGCAGCCTGCTTTCTCTTCACAAATGGCTCAGTCAGAACACCGAAGCGGGTCAGTTTATTGTTTTCTTCCTTTTCTTTGTTTTTGATCGCTTGTTCTTCTTACCCTTTTCCCTTTTGTAGCGGCGTCCATGGTGTCCATGCCTTTGGTCGGAGAAAAAATCATATCGCAATTGATGCCTGTTCTGAAGGCTCAAGATGTCCGGACACCTGAGTTGGATGACTTCTGTGTCAACGCCTTTGCTATCCTGTTGCAAGAACTGGATTCCCGACCTGTATCTGGTCATGCGACACATCTTGACGTCATCATAACGACCTACATATACTTTTCGGGGGTGTTTGATGGCTCTAGTATGTTCAGATCTAATCTTTTCTACTCTGCCAGTAGAGTTGATTTCTTCCTAGACCAGAAAAAATTGCACGCTCACCTAGCGAAATCATGCAGAAAATTGAGCACAGAAGACTATTCCTATGTGACAACTTTTGTGGCAGATTCATTGTCGAGCCATCGTCAACTGGCTTCTCAGCATCTACTTTACTTGGTTCATCTTGCATCCCTGACTCTTCATGATCACCCTACTTGTAAGTACCTTTAATTTTGAATTAAGGCTTCGTTGCTCATGATTATCGCGATTAGACTCTTTGACACATGTGCAAAAGTTTACGACACGCTGTTTGACTAGTTTCAACAACCATCCCATCTTCGTTCAAGGCCCTGTTAATCTACGCGAGGAAGTGTTATCACTGTTATCACGACATTGCTCCGACCAGGTAGGAGAATTGACGCATCATTCATATCGATTGCAAGTTGAACTTTTGCCTGGAATTTCTCAGCAAGCAGCCTTACGTTCGCAGGATGCGGCTGGAATTTGGTTATTGCTATCCAAATATCTCGCCCCTTCCCAGGTGCACGACGAGGTGACCACCTCCACTATCTTCCACGAGGTTATTTCCATCTTGTCTTCCCTCATACGTCTCCGTCGAGACCTTGTAACGCATTCGTTGCCCCATCTTGGTATGCTTCTGCGCCAACTTCTGCTCTGCATGCGTGCCTGTCGCCCGAATCTAGGAGCGAAACAGACTAATATTATCATGTCCACTCAACCAAGATGGATTCATTCTGCACAGCCTCTCGGAGTGGACGAAGCGAAGATGTTAGGACGTCTGCTTGAGGGCCTGTTAACAAAGACAACGGTCAGATTTTTGGCGTCTTCGTCATCTACTTCTGATACACAAAAAGCCGAGTCACTTGCGAAGCCATTCTCGAAGCATGCTGCATATGTCCTGGAGGCTTACATCGAATCGATGAACGATCCACTTTGCGTTTTGTCGTTGGAAGTCAGGAAGGAACTTCAGCCGGGGATCTTTGCTTTGTGCAGTATGATTAGCGACCATAGTCGGGATGCGCTTATGGCATCTGCCCTTGATGCGGGAGGGAAAACGATATTGAAGTCATTGTGGAAGGAGTACGATAAGCAAAAATATGTAGGAAAGGGTTGATTGTAATTTCCGCAATGTCGATGTTGTTTACTGTTTTCTTTCGGCGCTAAAATAAGCCTATTTCTGGAAATTACATTTCTTCAACTTTTTTGAACCCGATCATCTAGGAGCTACGGATGAGTAGCTGAGTTCTTAGCTGAGAAATACCTGTGCTCACGGTCTCGGGTTTCTTATCTTGACCCCCTGACTTTGACGTCATAACAGTTATTGCTAATTAGTTCAGCAACATAGGTTATTAGACACAGGGTAGTACTAATAAACATCAAAGCCAAAGTTCGCGACTACCATCTCGCAGAACGCTGCATCGCCAACATGCTTCGACTCTTTTCTAAGCCGATTTTCAAATCCCCGTCAAAAAGATTAGCAGCTTGTTCGTGTTCTACACGCAGAAGGTTTGCCATCGTATCGCCGTCGATACTAGGACCTGCTCCACCACCAGGACCACCCCCGGTATTCAATAAGAGTCTGGTCGAATCTAGTGACCCTATCCCGCCATTACTCGACAGGCGTGTGCTCTTAGCTGCGTCGAGAAATCATCAACATTCCTCCATTCATGATATCATCAAGCAGTTTATTGCAAATGCGGGGAGTGTTCTGGCTGTCTCGTTACCTTATGAATCGCGGCCTTCAGAATCAAGAAAGCTCAATTTAACGAGTGCAGAAGAGAGCTGTAAGAATGTGGTTACGGTAGCGCATTGTGTCCAGACAAATGGGGAGCATAAGATCACTCTATCTTCTGGCTTTGCACTCAATGTCGGGGGGCTTGGTGAAAGCGATAAGGACAGTTATGGTGATGAGACAATTATAGTTACTTGTGCGCATACATTAGAAGAGGTAAGCATCTAAATTTTAAGGTGCCTTCCAGTACGATGGCTTATTCTAGGGACAGATTCGACATTCACCAATACTCTTGCCGACCGCCTCTGATACTTCCAGCGAAAGTCACTCTGGAACATTCATACTGACTGGATCCGCGGACTCTTTGAAAGTGTATCCCGTGTCTCGCGTCGTGTCAGCCCTTCCAAGGTCTGATTTACTTTTGCTGTCATGTCCTTTACCGCGTGGTGCGGTGAACACACTCCCAGTTTCTCCGTATCCAGCCCATAAAGACACTGTGATTGATGCGCATTTCGTGTCGCATGATAAACCTGCGGAAAATGGATGGAATCTTTGGGTTGGAGATACGTGGGGTAAATGGCAACAGGGCAAGGTCTTGGGATACCGGGACTTTGCTGGTCGTGAGACGGAGGTGAGGGTAATTTGCTACTGTTGGTAGTGAATGCTAATGTGTGTTCGTTAGCCTGGGACGTATGATGCGCTCTCGCATTTGTTATTTACTCCACTTCCAACTGCTGGATCGAGCGGTGGCCCAATTATTGACAAAGAAAGTGGTACCGTAATCGGTGTAATGCTTGGGACGAGAATGGACAATCGCGTTGAAGGAGTGCGAGGTTGGGGAGTGCCCTCAGAGGCGATATTCGAGGTAAATATATTTTCCTTGTCTTGAAAGAACATCTAAAGAAGATACATTTCAGATGTTTTCATTGCCGGGACTAGAAGGCAAGGATTAAAGGAGCTACATAAAACTTAGTTTTCAATGTCAAAACATTTTTCGAAAGGACGAGATAATTGAAATGCCTCGCAGTGTTTGGGGTCCTGTGCTAGACAGCCAGCCAATCGCAGAAATCCGTGACGCTCAAAGGCCTCATCACATCAAAACAAGCGCAGTCGACCTATAAAAGCCTCACCGTTCATTTTCCGGCTTGAGAATTCCTTTCTTTCCCCTCCTTTTCTTCTCCCTTCCTCCCTTCTCCCTTCCTCTCCGTTCTTCTTGTCTCTCATGTGCTCCCTTTTTCTCTTATGTCTCTCGTCTCCTTAAGTGTCGATATCATTCTCCGTCTTGACTTCATAAAGTCTACCTGGTATGTTTTTCCATTTCTTCAGTCTCTATATTCTCCTCCACAGTTTATCATGCCCTCCAGTGCTTTGCTTCTCTGGTTCGTCTGCCCACGTTGACTCCCTTGTGTGTGACGTGACTGCTACCCGCCGATATCCAACGTTACATTGCCTTCAAATATTACCAATCGCGCATTGACCACCCTTCGTCGCCATCGTCCTTATTCTCTGTTTCACGTTCATCCTCCGGACGCCTGGGCCTCCGTCGTTGATCCTATCAAGTGCCACTTGTCATATCCTCTTGGTCATCGGCGCCCGGAATTTTTCCTTATCTCCTGTGACTCTGGCATCAACGTCGCAATGCGCCGACCATCGCCTTCCTTGGATGACACGCATGGGTTCTTACAATATAGTCACAAGGAGCTTGAGTTCCCGAGTCAAATGCTGACTCGGGAACCCTTGGCGTTGACTCGGGAACTTGTCGATGCTCATTGGCTGGAGAGCACGCGATTGTTCTGGTTCTTCTTTGATTGCAAGAGAAAAATCAGAACATAGAGTTGTTTTCGTTCAGATCAGCTTAGGTCGTCAAGAAGGAGCAAAGAGCAAACTGTGATCTGTGCATAAACATTTTCCTGTGGAACGGTTACGCCAGCTAAGTTTCTTAGGTCGCCAATCTTTCAGAGGAGCTGTCCTTGGTTTCTTGCGTGTCTCAATACTGTTTCCGACACCTTTCCTGGCTTTCAGAAGCTTCTGTTAACTTGCCTTCGTTTCCGATCAGGTCTCTGCCATCTTTAATCTGCATCGCTATCGTACCGTTACTTGATCCAATACGCATCGTCTGCCAGCCTCTTGGATGTTTTTTGAACTGGAACGAGTTGTTACAGTGCCTGCTATGTAGCCAGTACAAATCTATGTCCTTAGTCTGTTGAATGAAAAAATATGATGATCAAATAATACATGGTGTTTCTTTTTGTAGAGTCTAGACAAGCTCAACAAAAGGGTTATGTTAAAATTAAACAACAGTAAGTAATCGGTGATTTAAGCAAGCTACTCTTCCTTCATGAACTAAATTGAGGTTACACTACACTGTTTCATCGAGTGCGGCGTCCTTGCAGCTTCCTCAATCTTTCACTTTGCAACTTGATTGGGATTCGGTGGATGTCTATTGTCAACGTAATGTCCTATCCAATTTTAGTTGGCTAGATTGAACAGAAGTGTTTGAGCACGATACAATATTTCCTTCAAAATGACCGTGGATTTTTTAAATACTACTTTTATCTATTTCTAGTCGGAGTTTGAGGTCTCGAGTTGAGATACCTTGCCTTGAGGAAACCACTAAACAGAACCAGTTTCGGGGCGGTGCCAACGGTACCCAAGTTTCCCAATGCGGAAAGGGTTGATTACAAATCACTTTGCGGCACTTTTGGAATGGCAGTCACGGTGACTCGCTGACTTGGTCCACTTTCTTCATCTCGCCGACTCCCTTATTTCAACGCATCCGTTCTTTAGCTGATATGGTGCTGGATCCTGAAGATGCTACTCACCTGAAGCCATGGCTTGTCAGAACCCTGGAACCAATGTGCGTTTCCGAATTACCATCGTTTCTTTTTGCGTCACTGGACCTGAACAATCTTTCTTTTCCAACAGATGTGATGCGGAGCCTGGTGCCCTCGCCGACTATATCCTCGCACTCTTACAGCATAGCGTACCCGAAAATGAAATGCGAGATGAATTAGCACTACAACTTGATGAATTTCTTGAAAAAGGTCAGCCTAGCTTTCGATTTCGTTCGTTGACAAGGAAAGCAGACGTTTTAACCATTTTTACCCCTTGTGCAGAATGTTCTGCATTCATTGATACTCTATTCACTGTTATTCGAACGAAATCGTACCTCCCGTATAATGCTACCCCATCGTCACCTAAAGCTTTGGATAATGGAATTCCAATCCCACTAGAAATACTCACGCCAGCTCCGGCGCCGGATAGATCGCGCAAACGAAGTAGTGCCGATGACGAACGAGACGGACGTCCTCCTGCTAAAACGCAACGACTAAATAATGATGGAAACTTTTCACGGTATGGAAATGGGGTTGGACCGCAACAGTCTGGCGGATGGAGCAGGCAACAAGCAGACAGGTTTAGGGATGGTGGCATGGGCATGGGCATGGGCATGGGTGGTTATCCTATGCAAATGGGCGGGATGAGCATGAATGGGATGGGCGTGATGAATGGCAGGAGACCTCAAGGGTACCAGCCACCAGATCAAAAGAGAGGTTTCTGTCGCGACTATCATAGTGCGTATCCGCATTTTTTTCTCTCTCCTTCTTTTTTCATGGTTATGTGTTATAGATAATGGTTATTGCGCAAGGGGTTCGACGTGTAAATACAGTCACGGAGAGGATGCTGTCGTTCCAGGTCAGCTTTATCCAGGAATACCCTTCATGCCCATGTTCCCTGGCGCAGTAAATGGGATGCCATACATGGCCGGTGGAGCTTATGATCCTCATGAAGCTAGGATGGACATGCGGCCTATGGGAGGACGCCAGCATCAACGAGCGCCTCTTTTACCACGAGTGCAGCAAGAGGATGGCAGCCGTGTCGTTCACCCTATCAATGCATCTGGCGAGCTCCCAGTGATACAGGACCTCACACCCATAATCCCCCCAGAGGCTCCTTCTGTGGAACCGATACCTTCAGGCGATGTGGACATGTCGCAGTCATCAACGAGCCAAATACCATCTGATAATGGTCCCCAAATGGGCAACGGCTACAATCCCATGCTTCCAGGGACAAACGGGAATGGCTATCCTGGAGGTATACCGATGGAGATGGATGGCGGTGCCCCGCATATGGGTGGTGGCATGCGACCACCGACATCCGGTCGGGGACAATACCGAGGTGGACGTGGTGGAAGAGGGCGAGGAATATTCCCAGGCGAAGCGCATAATTTCCGTCCAGAAAAGCGAAACGATCTGACATTGGTGGTGGAGAAGATTCCTGAAGATAAACTGACTTTAGAAAGTGTCAATGAATGGTTCAAGCGTTTCGGCACTGTGACCAATGTTGCTATTGATCGTTCGACTGCGAAGGCTTTAGTTAGCTTTTCAAACCACGATGAGGCGCACGCCGCTTGGAAGTCGGAAGAAGCTGTCTTTAGCAATCGTTTTGTTAAAGTATTTTGGCATAAACCGATGGAGGGCCATGGGCAAGTTGGTGCACGCATGTTAGCAGCTTCCGCCCCCCTTGTGGCCACTATTTCATCAAAACAAACCGCTACTACCCCACAACCATCTGCGCCTCCTAGTACAGCTTCGACTTCAACAGTGCCTCCTACATCATCATCGACTGCAGAACGGAAAGCGTCTGTCCCTTCAGCCAAATCAGCAAATTTGACTGCATTAGCTGAAAAACAGCAGAAGTTGGAGGCCGCCATTAGCGAACAAAAAACGCTCATGGCCTCCCTTTCTACAGCATCGCCAGCTGAAAAGAAGGAAATCATGGCGAAGCT
>Ga0247779_1000440_pt1 | contig 26808 bp, 23 predicted proteins | sample UWRJL221509R5_FD_179925 | JGI IMG/M metagenome (GOLD analysis project Ga0247779, IMG submission 179925) | Plant litter microbial communities from Arlington Agricultural Research Station in Wisconsin, United States - UWRJ-L221-509R-5 | ecosystem: Environmental > Terrestrial > Plant litter >... | reverse complement strand
TGATTTTGGATCGTGGCGGGAGGTGGGGTTTGAGTCATGCGGGAGGGCGCACGCTGCGTGCCAGCGCCGGCGGGGGCGTCGCGATACAGCGGGGCGCTGGCACGCAGCCTGCGCCTTGGGCGGGCATGACTCAAACCCCACCTCCCGCCACTCAGTTGCCTCATCACAAGCTAGTCGCTTTCGAGCTGTGTCTGTCGCTCGTGAAGCTCATCGCCAAGACTCGCGTCGCCGATGCGCACTTGCGGGCACAGGCTCGTAAGTCGGCTGCGTCGGCTGCGCTCAATTGCGCAGAAGGCGCGGCTCGTCAAACACGTGCCGACAAGAGTCGCGCGTACGCCATCGCGCTCTGCGAGTGTTGTGAGGCTTGCGCTGCGCTCGAGATCGCTGGTGCCCTGGGCGCGTGCTCGGCGGCGGATGTCGCGGCGATCGTTGCGCTCGGCACCCGCGCCAAAAACGTCCTCTCCCGACTGGCTGTGCGCTGATTCGAGCTCGCGGTCCTACGCGAGGGCTGAGCGCTGTGCAGCCCTCGCCGGAGTGCTTGTGCGACAAATCCCGCTCCCACCGCGTCGTCGCTCGCCCCTGAGTGCTTGGTTAAAGCTGGTTCGAAACGAGCAAACGAGCCGACCGAGCTGTGCTATGGACAGCCGCGCGATGACCGCCCAAAGCCCACTCAATCTCGGCGTCTTGGTGTCCGGCGAGGGCTCCAACCTGCAGGCGATCTTGGACGCTGTCAGCGCGGGCACGTTGAACGCTCGGGTCAAGGTGGTGATCTCCAATCGCCCGGGAGCGAAAGCCTTGGAGCGCGCGCGCGCCGCAGGCGTCAGTGCCTTGACCGTCCCGCACAAGGATTTTGCGAGCCGCGAGGCGTTCGATGCCGCGTTGGTGAGCGCGCTGCGCGAGGCGGACGTGAATTGGATCGTACTCGCCGGTTTCATGCGCGTGTTGACGCCGCAATTTTTGGATGCCTACCCGGGACGGGTGATCAACATTCACCCCTCGTTGTTGCCGGCGTTCCCAGGTGTGGACGCCGCCAAGCAGGCGCTCGACTACGGCGTCAAGCTCACCGGCTGCACGGTGCACTTCGTGGATCACGGCGTGGATTCGGGTAGGATCATCGCCCAGCGCGCGGTTCCGATCGAGCCTGCGGACGACTTGTCGTCGCTCGCCGCGCGCATTCATGGCGTCGAGCACGAGCTGTTCGTCAATGTCCTGCGTGCGATCGCGGCGGGCCGCGTGCTGCCGTTCGAGGGCTGAGTGACGTCACGGCACTACGACGTCATCGTGCTCGGTCGCTCTTTGGGCGCGCTCGCGTCCGCCGCCCTGCTTGCGCGGCGCGACTTCAGAGTGCTCTTGCTCGGCCAAGGTCAGCACGGGCAAACCTATCGCTTCGAAGAGCACGTGCTGTGCCGGCGCTCCTTCACGCTTTTGGCCGGCTCCTCGCCGACCTGGCGGCGCATCCTGCACGAGCTCGCGCAGAGCCCGCAGTTTCGTCGACGCGCGACGCCGCTCGACCCGATGTTCGTGGTCTTGAGCGAGGGTCGGCGCATCGAAGTACCGCCGGACATGGAGCTGTTCGGCCGCGAAATCGAGCGTGAATTCCCCGAAGTGCGGCAATTGGTCGATGAGCTGTACGGCTCGATCGCGATGGTCAACGCCGCCGCAGACGCGGCCTTCGAACGCGACGCGCTGTGGCCACCAGGCAACCTCTGGGAGCGCTTCGAAACCGGTCGCATCGCCAGCAGCCTGCCGCTGGCCATCGATCTGTTGGGTAAATTCCCGAGCGGCCACGCGTACCGTGAGATCACCACCATTCCTGCCAGCTTCGCCTCGAACTCGGCGATCCTGGGCGGTGATTTTCCGTCTTTCGCGCTTTCGCGCCTGCACGGCGCTTGGACACGCGGTGTGCAAGCGCTCGCTCGCGCCGAAGACGAGCTCGCGGAATTTTTGTGTGAGCGGATCGCCGCGCACGGCGGGGTGGTCGAGCTCAATCGCCGCGCCACGTCGTTGGTCACTCGACGCGGCGTCGCCATCGGAGTGATCGAAGACGGCGAAGAAGCAGCCACGGGCGCGGGCGCCGTGCTGTCCGATCAATCGGGCGAAATACTAGCCGCGCTATCGGGCGGTGAGGGCGTCACCAAGTCTGCGCGAGATGATTGGCCGCGGATGAATGCCGAGGCAGGACGCTTCGTGGTCAGCTTGGTCGTCAATACCCGCGGCCTGCCGGGGCCGTTGTCCAAGGAAGCGTTCGTGGTGCCCACCGAGCGCAAGCGGAAAGACCCTCGTCACCCGACCGTGCATTTGCAACGCTGCGAAGCGGCGGCGTTTTCCGAGCGGCAGCAAGCCAAAGACGAGACTTTGCTGGTGGCGGAAGCGATCTTGCCCACGCGCGGCTCGCTGACCTTGCTCGAGGCGCGCGAGGCAGTGCTCGGCACCTTACGCGACGCTTTGCCTTTCTTGGACGAGCACCTGCTGATCGTGGACAGTGCGCACGACGGCTTGCCGCTGTACGATTACCGCAGCGGGGCCCGGCGCGAAGTCGATCGCGTGCATCTGCATGGCGCCAGCACCGCCGCAGAAGCCATGGAACGCTTGTGGAAGGTCGAGCCCGCGGGCTACCTCGAGATCGCCGGCGAGCCTATTCGCGGACCGATCCCGAATACGTATTTGGTTGGAAAGACCGTGCTCCCGGGCCTCGGGCAAGAAGGCGAGCTGATGGCGGCGTTCGGCGCGGCCAAGCTCATTACCCGCAAAGATGGCGCGCGACAGAAAATGCGCCGTCAAATGTGGAGCAAGATCGAAACCACGTAATGCGCATCGTAGCCGGGGAATTTCGAGGTCGGCAATTGTCGACTCCAGCAGGCGATACGACGCGTCCCACGGCAGCGCGCGCGCGCGAAGCGCTGTTTGCGATCCTCGCGGACGTGAACGGCGAGCGCGTATTGGACTTGTATGCGGGCAGCGGAGCGCTGGGACTCGAAGCCCTGTCACGCGGCGCCGAACAGCTGGTCTTGGTCGAGTCGAGCAAGGCCGCACAGCAAGCCATTCGCAGCAATCTGCAGAATCTCGGTGTAGGAGCGCGAGCGACCCTGCTGCCTTTGCGGGCCGAGGCGGCGTTCAAAGCGCTGGAGCGGCTGGGCCCGTTCTCGTTGGTATTCGCGGATCCGCCCTGGGCGGATGCGCAGGCTGCCATGGTCATTTTAGAGAAGCTGGCCAGCACCTCGTTGCTCGCACCGGCCGCGCGGCTTGTGCTGGAACACGCGGCTCGCACGCCTCCGACTCCGAATGCAGGGGCGCCCTTGTGCGCCGTCGACACGCGCCGTTGGGGAGATACCGCAGTCACGATCTTCGAGCTTATGGAAGCGCAGGGGTCGGTTCCCGATCCCTCCTCCTCTTAAGAACGCTCGCGCTCGGTCGGAGGGGTGGCTATAGTCCGTCGCAGGAAAGGCGGCGGTTTTTCGAACTGTTGATGACGAAAGTGGAGTTCCCTGATGTCTGAAAGCACCCCGCCTGTCCCGAAGTCCGGCGGCAACGGTCCGTTCATTCTCGCTGCAATCGTGATGCTGCTTCTCATGGGCGGGCTCATTTTTTGGAAAGTGAAGAGCGGTGGCAGCGAGACCGCCAAGGTCGAAGCTCCCAAGCCCACAGCTGCTCCCGAGCAGCCAGTTCTGGACGAGCCGCCACCCCCGCCGCCGCCGCCACCGGTGGCATCCACGGACAGTTCGGCAAAGCCCGACGACAACAAGGGCCCGAAGAAGGTCGGCAGCACCGTCGCTGGTGCCGCGTGCGGCGTCTGCTCGGGCGAACCGAACCCCGCGCTCCAAGGAGCGTTGGGCGGAAAGGCTGGGCAAAGCCGAGCCTGTTACGAAAAAGCACTGAGCTCCAACTCGACCTTGTCGGGACGGATGACGGTGTCGATCAAAATCAATCAGCAGGGCGGCGTGTGCAGCGCGCAAGTCAAGAGCGACATGAACAACCCGCTAGTCGAGAACTGCGTGCTGCAAAACTTCCGCGCCGCGACGTTCCCCGCCCCGAAGGGCGGTTGTGTGGATGCGTCGGTCCCGTTGTACTTCAAACCAAAGACCTGATGCCGCGTGCGTTCTCGCTTAAATCCCCGATACTTTGGGCATTCGCCGTCGGCGCGTGCCTAGCAGCATCGTGTGATGGGCGAGGCGTCACGTCGACTTGCCCGCCGCTGCCCCTGTACCAAACCTACCCGCTGGGCGACGCTTCACCCGCTGATGCAGCGAGCGCCGATTCGGCGGAAGTACAACTGGCGCTCGAGGCCGCTTACGACGCGGGCTGCGCGACGCGCCCGACGGACTTCCCGTACGAGGCGGGCGCGGGCGGAGAAGCGGGAGACGGCGGCGCGAGCTCGCGGGCGGGCTCGGCTGCAGGCGGGAGCGGGAGCGCGGGCAGTCATGCCGGTGCCGCCGCTGACCACTGATCGAGCCGCGGGCGAGACCGCGGACGAGACAGCCTCTCCCAGCCCGCGCATTCGTAGCGTCGAACATCGCTTCGGCGTGTTGCTCACGGTCGCCTACGATGGTCGTCGCTTCTCGGGTTGGGCACGGCAGACGAACGCGCGCAGTGTGGCCGGTGAGCTGGACGGCGCGATCGCTGCCATCGATCCGAAAGCGAGTCAGACCCGAGGCTTGAGTCGCACCGACGCGGGCGTGCACGCGCGCGAACAGCTCGTCGCGTTCGACACCGATAAGGACATTGGACTGCGCGGTTGGGTGCTGGCCTTGTCACAGCACCTGCCCGACGAAATTGCCGTCGTGCGAGCAACGCGCGTCACTCCAGGATTCGACGCGCGGCGCCTAGCCACGCGCAAGGTGTATCGCTACACCGTCCTGCACAGCCTCGTTCGCGATCCATTCCTCGAGGGCCGCGCCTGGCGCGTGATGGAGAGGTTCAACCACTCGGACCTGAATGCCATCGCTCAGTCCCTGGTCGGAAAACACGACTTCGCTGCCTTCCGTGGCGCGGCAGATACGCGCACCGAGACGGTGCGACAGATCTTTCGCATCGAGGTACGTCCGGCGCATAGCGATGAACGCATCACGCTGGTTGAAGTCGAAGGCGACAAATTTCTTTATAATATGGTGCGAATCATCGTCGGAACGCTGATCGACATCGGTCGCGAGCGCCGTCCGAAAGACGCATTGACGCGGGCACTTGCGAGCCATGCGCGTACGGACCTCGGCATGACCGCGCCACCGGACGGTCTATGTCTGGAACGCGTCATCGTCGACCACGGCGCTCTGGCGGACGGAACTAGCTTTCATCAGCTCGCTTCCTGGCCCCCGGCGCATTGACGAAGGGCGATCCGTCGCGTAGCTTCCGCCGGCGACAACGCGGGCTCGAACCCGTTCGTCGAGCTACGCTCAGTCCGCGCGTCGCGTTCCCCGCGACAGCGACTTATCGAGCGAGCACTCTAGGAGCTTTGAAACGATGGGCCTCAAGCAAAGAATCGTCGACCGCGGTAAGCAAGCACTCCTCCAACCGAGCGTGCTGCGCTGGGTAACCGACGATCGCGTCATGAAGGCGACGGAGGGTCTGATGGACGCGCGCACGCGCGTCAAGGACGCCTGGAAGGTGTTGTTGAACGGCAACGAGCTGCCCAACATCGACCCGGCCCTGGACGAGAACATCGGCCAGACCGAACCGGAGATCGTCAAGAGCAACGGTCACACGAACGGACACGCCAACGGTGTGGCCAAAGCCACTGCCCTGGACGCAGCCAACGGCAATACCAACGGCGCCCGCATCGACATGAACGACCGCGCAGGCTCGTCGGACATGGCCGAGTCGATGAAGGAGCGGACCAGCCTGGCCAGCGTCGGCGGCAAGGACGTGTTCGAGAAGGCCTTCAAGTTCATGGCCGCGGACAACGCGCGCAAGATGGGGATCTACCCCTTCTTCCGTCCGCTGGATTTCGCGGACGGCCCCGAAGCACAGATCAACGGCAAGCGCGTGGTGATGTTCGGCTCGAACAACTACCTCGGCTTGACCACGCACCCCAAGGTGCGTGAAGCCGCCAAGGCCGCGATCGACAAGTACGGCACGAGCATGACCGGCTCACGCCTGGTCAACGGCTCGATGCGCCTGCACGAGGAGTTCGAGGAGAAGCTGGCCAAGTGGTTCAACAAGGAATCCGCGCTGGTTTTCACCACGGGCTACCAGGTCAACATCGCGACCTTGGCCGCGCTGCTGTCCAACAAGCAATCGGTGGCCTTCATCGATCGCAACGTGCACGCTTCCTTGTACGACGGCGTGCGGCTCGGCCAGGCCGCCGGCGCGCGGCTCGTGCGCTACCGCCACAACGACGCTGAATCGCTGGATAAAGCCCTCGAAAAGCTGGAAGCCGAGGAAGGCGCGTTCGTGATCACCGACGGCGTGTTCAGCGCCGAGGGCGAGATCGCGAAGCTCGACGAGATTGTGCCAGTCGTAAAGAAGCACAAGGCTCGCCTGTTCGTGGACGACGCCCACGCCTTGGGCGTGATCGGACCAGGCGGCATGGGCACTGCGGCTCACTTCGGGCTGCTCGACCAAGTCGACCTGATCGGTGGCACCTTCTCCAAGTCGATGGCCAGCATCGGTGGTTGGTTGGTCGGCGAACGCAAGGTGCTGGACTACATTCGTCACTTCGCACCCTCGTTCATGTTCGCCGCCGCCGCTGCGCCGCCCTCGGTCGCCGCCGCCATGGCCGCTTTCGACGTGATGCAGGAAGAGCCCTGGCGCATCGAAAAGCTGCGCGAGAACTTCACTTACATGCGCGAAGGGCTGAAGAGCCTCGGCTTCGAGCTCGGCCACACGCAGACTGCGGTGATCCCGATCTACATCCGCCAAGATCTGCGCACGATCATGATGTGGCGCGATCTCTTGGAAGAGCACGGCATCTACACGAATCCGTTCATCTCCCCCGGTGTGCCGCCGAAGAGCGCCATGCTGCGCACGAGCTACATGGCCACGCACGACCGTCATCACTTGGACCGCGCGTTGGAGGCGTTCGAGAAGGTCGGCAAGAAGTACGGCGTGATCGGCAAAGCAAAGCCGTGATCGGCAAGTGAAGCCGGGGCCGCCTGCACTGCGGGCGGCCGTTCACACTTGCTCTTCCGCGCACCCGCGCTCGAAAGCGCGGCATGCATCGCCGTTCGGGCAGAGCTCCGGCAGGCTGCACTGGCTGTAGCTCCCCGTTGGGCCCCCGCACGGGGCAAGGGCGCAGGCTCCCCGCTAACCTTTCTTGACTCGCTAAGCGGCCCAAAGTTAGCTGCCCGTTCAAATGACTCTGGAGCTCAAGCGTACGATCGTCGGCGGCAAGATCAACGACTTCATCAACGTCGTCGATTACATCTACAAGCGTGATCCGAATTATATCCGTCCCCTGGACATGGATATGAAGGATCGCTTGAGCTTCAAGAATCCTTTCTTCGAGCACGGCGACGGCGTGATTTTCACGGCCTTCCGCAACGGCTTCTGCGTCGGTCGCTGCACCGCACAAATCGACCGTGAGCACTTGGCTCGCTACAAAGACGACGTCGGCTTCTTCGGCTTTTTCGATACGATCGACGACCAAGAGGTCGCAAAGCTCTTGCTCGACGCAGCCACCGAATGGCTGCGCGAGCGCGGCATGAAGAAGATTCGCGGACCGTTCTCGCTCTCGATCAACGAAGAGACGGGCTGCCTGATCGAAGGCTTCGATACGCCACCCATGGTGATGATGCCCCATCACTTGCCCTACCAAGCCGGCTTGATCGAAAAGTGTGGCTTCGAGAAGCTGAAGGACGTGTATGCCTGGCGCTACACCGTTGGGGACATCCCCCAGCGCGCGCGCAAAGCTCATGACGAGCTCGCGGCCTTGCCCGAGGTGACGACGCGTCACATCGATATGCGAAACCTCGACAGCGAGGTGCGCGTAGTGATGAACATCTTCAACGACGCATGGATGGACAATTGGGGTTTCGTCCCGTACACCGAAAAAGAGCTGTCCAAGATGGCCGCCGATCTGAAGCTGATCGCCATCCCCGAGCTCACGTATATCGCCGAAATCAACGGGGAACCTGCGGCGTTCGCGGTCGCGCTGCCCAACATCAACGAGCTGATCCGTGAGTTCAAAGGCAAGCTCGGCCCGCTCGAGCTAGGCAAGCTGCTCTGGCGGCTCAAGGTCAAGGGGCCCAAGACTGCTCGTTTGGCGCTACTCGGCATCTCCAAGAAGTTTCGCGGCCAACGCAAATACGCAGGTCTGAGCATCTTCCTCTATTCCAAGCTGAATGAGTCCGGCAAGAAGCTCGGTATCGAGTGGGGCGAGCTGTCCTGGACGCTCGAGGACAACGGCCCGGTGAACGTCGGCATCAAATTCATGGGCGGTAAGGTGTACAAAAAGTACCGCTTGTTCGAGAAAAACACATGACCATCCTCGTTACCGGCGGCTCGGGTTTCCTCGGCTCGCACATCATCGAACAGCTGTCACGAGCGGGGCGGCCGGTACGCGCTCTGGTACGACGCTCCAGCGACACCTCGTTCTTGCGCACGCTGAGCAACGTCGAGCTATGCGACGGCGCCATCGACGACCGCAAGAGCTTGGAGCGCGCGGTTTCTGGCGTGCAGGCAGTCGTGCACTCAGCAGGCCTGGTCAAAGCTCGCAATCTGGAGGAGTTCATGCGCGTGAACGCGCGCGGCACCGAGAACTTGCTCGAGGCATGTGTGCCGTTTTCGAGCTCGTTGAAGCGCTTCGTGCAGGTCTCGAGCATTGCCGTCGGCGGGCCGAGCGACCGCTACGGCAATCCCGTCGCGGTCGATGCCACACCGCGTCCCGTCACCGATTACGGCCGCAGTAAGCTTGCCGCCGAGCGCGCCGCGCTGGCCAAGAAAGACCAACTCCAGATCACCGTGATCCGCCCGCCCGCGATCTACGGCCCGCGTGACCGCGAGATCTTGGCGTTCTTCAAGTCGATCAAGATGGGCGTCTTGCCGCTGCTCGGCTCACCGCAAAGCAAGCTGAGCATGATCTACGGTCCGGATTGCGCGCGCGCTTGCATCGCCGCGATCGATGCGGACGTCCCGAGCGGCAGCATTTTCGCGATCGACGACGGCGCGGTTCACACCATGGCCGAGCTGATCTCGGAAGCCGAGTCAGCCCTCGGCAAGCGAGCATTTTTGCGCATTCCACTGCCCCGGCGCGTGGTCGAAGGCGCCGCCTTCATGAGCGAGAGCTACGGCAAGCTCACCAACCGCGCGATGATGCTCACGCGCGACAAGTGCAATGAGCTCTTCGATCAATGGGTTTGTGACGGCAACAGCGCGCGACAGAGCCTGAACTTGTCGCCCAGCGTGAGCTTTTCCCAGGGCGTCAAACAGACGGTCGACTGGTACCGCAACGCCGGCTGGCTCTAGCCATGTTCGAGCGACTGGCGCTGGCTAGCTTCGCGTGGTTTGCAATTCACGCCTTCGTGGCCGGCTCGGAGCTGCGCTGGTGGCTAGCGCAACGCCTCGGACAGCGGGGATTCGCCGCTTTCTTCTCGTTGCTTTCGCTCGCCTCGTTGGCGTTCCTGATCCAGGCCTATCGCGCGGCTGCCTTCTATCCACTGTGGTTCTCTCCGCGCATCATTCATTGGCTGCCCCTAGCCGTGATGCCGTTCGCGCTGGTGCTACTGGTGGGAGCGTTCAGCGTCCCGAATCCGACCGTGGTGGGCGCCGAAAAGGTGCTCGAACGCACGGACGCGGCGCGCGGCGTGCTGCGCATCACGCGCCACCCGTTCCTGTGGGCGACCGCACTCTGGAGCGGCGCTCACCTGCTGGTCACGGGCCACGTCGCGGCGATCCTATTTTTCGGCACGCTGCTGCTCACCGCGCTGCGCGGCACGGGCAGCATCGACGAGAAGCGCCGCCGCACCAACAAGGCCGAGTTCGCGCGCTACGCGGAGGTCACCTCGAACCTCCCCTTCGCCGCCATCATCCAAGGCAAAAACCGACTCGCCCTGTCCGAGCTCTGGGTGCCCCTCGTGATCGCCGCTCTGCTCACGGCAGTGCTGCTCAAGGTGCACCTCGGCTTGTTCGGCTTCTCACCGTTCGGCTGAACCTGGACGCAGGACAACGGCTTGGAACGCCAGCTACGGCTCCCTGAGATTAACCGCCGAGCCGCAGAGGTCGCAGAGACAGAACAGAGATTTTGGGGTTCGCTCTGACGCCGAGCTGCGCTGCTGAAAAAGGCGCTCTGCGTCGCGCCTGGTTGATCGTTGATCCAACCCGCGCAGGACGATGGTTTTGCCGTGAGAAGTCGGGTCGCGCATTCCCTGTAACGACAATCGTCGTGCAAAGCGAACCCCCAATCTCTCCCTCCCTTCCCTCTCTGCGATCTCTGCGGCTCGGCGGTTAAACATCTGGGAGCCGATCCGAGTGCCCCGAGCCCTGCGGAGGTGCGACTCGCCCTGTCCGAGCTCTGGGTGCCCCTCGTGATCGCCACGCTCCTCACCGCGGTGCTGCTCAAGGTGCATCTCGGCTTGTTCGGCTTCTCACCGTTCGGCTGAACCTGGACGCAGGACAACGGCTTGGAACGCCAGCTACGGCTCCCTGAGATTAACCGCCGAGCCGCAGAGGTCGCAGAGACAGAACAGAGATTTTGGGGTTCGCTCTGACGCCGAGCTGCGCTGCTGAAAAAGGCGCTCTGCGTCGCGCCTGGTTGATCGTTGATCCAACCCGCGCAGGACGATGGTTTTGCCGTGAGAAGTCGGGTCGCGCATTCCCTGTAACGACAATCGTCGTGCAAAGCGAACCCCCAATCTCTCCCTCCCTTCCCTCTCTGCGATCTCTGCGGCTCGGCGGTTAAACATCTGGGAGCCGATCCGAGTGCCCCGAGCCCTGCGGAGGTGCGACTAACGCGCGACGCGATAAAACGTGGCGCCGGCGACGGCGAGCGGTGTGGGCGCGTTTTTCAGGGTGCGGCCGAGCGCTTCCACGGCTTCGGTGTCGACGTAAATGCCGGGCCCCCAGGCGTTTTCGTCGTCTTCATCGGCGCCGTGTGTGGCTGTTTCGGCGTACAGCGCGCGGCGCAGGGGCTCGCTGGGGAGGGACACCGGTTGCCATTCGATGCCGCTCGTGTTTGGCGGCACGGCTTCGGCGGGCTCGGCTTGCCAGCGGCCGCCGTGGCTGAGCACGCCCACGCTGTCCATTTCGAGTGCCTTGAGTCGCGCGCGCACGAGCTTGATCCACGAGATGGGATCTTCCATCTGTTCGCCATCCGCAAACTCGATGTACAGGGCGTGGCCGAGCTCACGTGCGATACCCGATTGCGCGAGCGGAAAGGTCTCCACGCAGCCGCGCAGCGCAGAGCGAAACTCGCAAAAGCGCGCGGCGAATTCGGCTGGTTCCAGCGCATATTCGTCGTGTTCGAGCGCAAAATAAGCAATCAAAACGCCGAACGCGTTCTCGTCACTGAAGGACATGGCAAAGACTCAGCGCCGACGGGCGGCGGAGATGGCCGAGAGCGCGGCGCGCGCCTTGTTGCGCGTCTCCTTGGCCTCGAGCTCGGGCACGCTGTCGGCGACGACGCCCGCGCCGGCCGTCACTTCGAAGCGGCCGTCCTGCATCACCACGGTGCGGATAGCGATCGCCAAATCCAGGCTGGTGCCACCGGTGACATAACCGATCGCTCCTCCGTAGGCGCCGCGCGGACGGAGCTCGAGCTCGCGGATGATTTGCATGGCTCGCACCTTGGGTGCGCCGCTGAGCGTACCTGCGGGAAAGGTAGCGCGAATCACGTCCCACGGGCCCAGGTTCGGCGCAAGCTCACCCTCGACCTCGCTGGTGATGTGCATCACGTGGCTGTATTTTTCCACGCTCATGTGCAAGGGCACGCGCACGCTGCCCGATTTGGACACGCGACCCACGTCGTTGCGCGCCAGGTCGATCAGCATCACGTGCTCGGCGCGCTCCTTGGGATCAGCCAACATTTCTTCGGCGAAGGCGTGGTCCTCCTCCGGGCTGCGGCCACGACGACGCGTGCCGGCGATCGGGCGCAAGGTGATGCGCTTGTTTTCCACGCGCACGAGCGTTTCGGGGCTGGCCCCGGCGATGGCCACCCGAGAGGCACCGTCGCGCTCCGGCAATTCGAGCAAGTACATGTAGGGCGCGGGCGAAAGCACGCGCATCGCCCGGTACACGTCGAACGGGTCGGCCCCGCCCGTGGGCGTGGAGAAGGTGCGCGCAGGCACGATTTGGAAGGCATCCCCAGCGCGGATGTACTCCTTCGCGCGCTCCACGACTCGGCAGTAGTCCGCGTCGCTCATGTTCACCTCCACGTCGCTCGGCAGGGCGTGGGGATCGGGCGGCGCCATCAAGGGCAGCGTCGTGGCATGCGACAGATCGTGCTCGGCGCGTTCGACCTCCGCCGGATCCTGCGCGGCGATCACCGCGGTGTGCGTCAAGTTGTCGAACACGACCACCGTGGCATTGGCGATCATGCGCGCGATCGGCCGCTTTCGGTCCATCAGCTCGGGCCAGGGCTCGACCTTGGTCACGAAGTGCACCATGTCGTAGCTCAACAGGCCCACGCAGGCGGTGGCAAAGCGCGTGGCGACGTCCGTCTCGTCCGCGGCGCCGCCGGGATGGAGCTGGGACAAGCGCGTGAACGGGTCGACCCCGGGCTCGCCGTACACGACGTGTTGCGAGCGCGGGCGATAGCCGAGGATCGAGTAGCGCCCCCAACGTTCGCCGCCGACCACGCTTTCGAGCAGAAACGAGCCGCCCTCCGAGCGCTGGCGCAGCGCTTGGTAGGCGCCCACCGGGGTAATACCGTCGACGACGAGTGTTTTCTTGTACATGGTCGAGCTCGGGCGAAAGCTTTGACCAAAGCATAGCCTCACACCAAGAAAAACTCAGAAATTCTAGCGACTGAAGCCTCGAGCGCGAGTTTGACGCGCGATCCGCAGCTCTGTCATGCTTTCCTCTGCGATGACGGCTCGAGCTCGCGGGACTGCCTTGTTTTCTTCACTGCTCACGCTCGGGCTAATGACGAATCTCGCCGGCTGTAAAAAGACCAGTGAGCGCGAGCTCGTGGACACCGAGCGCCGGCATTTCGCCGCCAAATGTCAGCGCACGGGAGAGTGCGAGTTGAGCCAAACCTCGGGCGACAAGCGCCCGGGTGACAAAAGCGCGCTGGCGCTCGCGCGCGCCTCCCGCCTGGTGGGCATTTGCGACGTCGTGCCAGGTCACGGGCCCGACTCGCCCGCGGATTGCCGCGCGCTGGTGTGCCAAAGCGACAGCGATTGCCCACCCGGGCACGGCCTGAAAGACGGGCAGTGCCTGAATGAGCTGTGCACCGATCCGGCTCAAGCGCTCGCCCCCGAAGATGCCGTGATGCTCTGCTTGGCCGGTTCCGGGCTGGGGAGCGAGCAAGCTCCGCAAGTCGAACGCTACGCTTTGGGCTTGAATTGCGGCACCCCTTGCAAAGTGCCGGCGCCCTGCCGCAAGCCATAGCCGCAAAGGCCCATCCGGCCGCGTGAGGCTTTTACCACCGCTGTTTCTCCGCTAGCCTGCGGGCCCTCGAATGACCGAACCTTCCTCGCTGGAGCCGAGTATCGCGCTGGCCGCCTATGCCGAGCCGCTGGCCACGAATCGCCGCGTGCTGGTGTTTGGCAACGCTCTCGGTTCGCTGCCTTTGCAGCTCTTGGAGCGCGGCGCGCGCTCCGTCCACGTGTGCGATCCGGACGCCTTGCGCGTCTCCGAAGCCGCCGCTCGCAATCGTTCCACGCAGATCGCGTTCTCGAGCCTGGCCGACAGCGACCTGTCGCTGCGCGATGCGGCGTTCGAGCTGGCGTTGATCGACAATCTGGGTGCCTTCGACCCGCTGCCGTTGCTGCGCACCGCCAAACGGGCGCTCGGTTCACGCGGCGTCGCGGTCGTCGCCTGTCCCAACCCGGAGGCCGCCTTCCCGCTGCTGCGCGCGAGCAATCCCGCGGCGACCAGCCTCGACTACTACGCTCTCTACGACGCGGTGGCCGCTGAATTCGAGCACGTGCGCATGCTCGGACAAACCCCGTTCGTCGGTTACGCGATCGCCGATTTTTCGGCGTCCGGCGAACCGGAGCCCGCGCTCGACACGAGTTTCGTGCCCGGTGGCGCCGAAGAGCCTGATTTCTTTCTCGCCCTGGCCTCGAACCAAGAGGTGCGCCTGGACGAGTTCGCGGTCATTCAGCTGCCCACGCGGCGCTTGCTGAGCAGCCTGAAGGGCCCGCCCCCGCTGGCCCTGCCCGCGGCGCCCGCTGCAGCGAGCGAAAACAGCGCCCAAGCACGCGCGCACGAAGCCGAGCTTGCCCGCCTCAATCAATGGATCAAAGAGCTCGAGTCGCGCGCCAGCACCGCCGACGAGCGCGCCGATCACAGCGAGACCGAGCTCGAAACAGAACGCACCAAGCTCGAGGGCGAGCTCGGAACCGAACGCGCCAAGCTCGAGACCGAACGCACCAAGCTCGAGACCGAGCGCCAAGCAAGCGCCGCGCTCAGGAGCCAGCACGAGCGAGAAATCAGCGCGGCTCGCGCCGAGCTCAGTGCCCTGCGTACCCAGGCCACGAATTTGCGCGCCGACGCCAGTAGCAAGGCGAGCGAGCTCGCTCGGCTGACGAGCGAGCTCGCTCGCCTGACGAGCGAGCTCGCCGAGCGCGATCGCCAACTGGCAGCGCAAGCCGAGAAGGTCGAGCAGGGCAGCGCGGCCGAGCTGACCGAGTACGAGCGCCAACTCAGCGAACGCGGCAGCGAGGTGCGCCGCCTGGAACAGGATCTGCGCACTGCCGAACGCACCGGCCGGGAGCTGGTCCGTGAGCTCGAACGACGCACTGGCGAGCAGTCGAAACAAGCAAGCCTGGAGCTCGAGCGAGCCCTGGCGGAGCGCGAAGCGGATCTACAAGCCGCCGCGTGGACCATCGAAAGCCTATCGCTGCGCCTCGAACTGGCCGGCAAGACCGCGGGCGAGCCGGGTTCGCCCCAAGAAACTGCGTAGCCAGACCAAGAAGCGCGTTGACAGGCCGATCGAAAGCCTTACCTTGCCGACCATCTTTCAGTGTCCGGTTCGGCAGCATCCAGCATGAGTGAAAAGCGCGACTATTACGTGGTCTTGAGCGTGACTCGAGAGGCGTCTGACGATGAGATCAAAAAGGCCTATCGTCAGGCGGCCTTGAAGCATCACCCCGACCGGAACCCGGGCGACAAGGCTGCAGAGGAAAAGTTCAAGGAGGCGAGCGAGGCCTACGCCGTGCTGTCCGACGCCGAGAAGCGCCGAGCCTACGACCGCTTTGGCCACGCGGGGCTGAACGGCTCCCAGGGCTTCGACGGCATGGGCGACATCCTGAATCACTTCCAGGACATGTTCTCCGACTTTTTTGGGGGTTTTGGGGGCCAAGCGCAGGGCGGCGGCCGTCGCAAGCGCGCCGACCGAGGCCAAGACGTGCGCGTCGAAGCAACCATCTCCCTGCGCGATGCGTTGCTCGGCGGAAAGCACGAGATCACTGTCAGCGGTGCGGCTCCGTGCGATACCTGCCACGGCGCGGGCGCCGAACCGGGCACCAAGAGCGAGACCTGCAACCAATGCCGGGGCTCTGGCCAGGTCACCGCTCAGCGCGGGTTCATCATGTTCTCGAGCCCTTGCGCGCGCTGTCGGGGCACCGGCCAATACCTGCCCTCCCCGTGTAAGGCCTGCCACGGCTCGGGCGCGGTCGAGCGCCAGCGCAAAGTGCTGGTGGCAATCCCGGGCGGTATCGACAACGGGCAGCGCTTGCGCGTGCCGCGCCAAGGCATGCCCGGCCCGAGTGGCCTGCCCGCGGGCGATTTGTACGTCGATATCGAGGTCGAGGCGGACGAGCGCTTCGAACGCCAGGGCGCCGATCTCGGTACCCGCGCCTCGATCTCGTTCGCCGAGGCAGCCCTCGGCTCCAAGCTCGAAATCACCATGCCGGACGACACCGTGGTCAGCGCCGAGGTCGCGCCTGGCACGCAACCGAACAGCGTGATCGTGGTGCGCGGGCAAGGCATGCCCCGCCTCGATCGCCACGGTCGTGGCGACCTACACGTGGCAGTGAACGTGCGCGTTCCGACCAAGCTCAGCAAGCAAGCCAAGAAGCTGCTGCGCGAGTTGGAGAGCGAGCTCGGCAGCGACGTCAGCGCAGATTGACGCTGGGCGCTCTCAGGCGAGCTTCCGCGCCAAGCGCAGGAGCTCGTCCCGCGTGTGCTCGAACGGCTCGCTGAGCTGCGCGTCTTGACACAAAAATCGCTCGAGCTCGGGCAGCACGAGCAGAGTCTGGTCGAGCCGTGGATCGCTGCCCTTCTCGTACGCGCCGAGCGCAATCAAGTCGCGCTTTTGCTCGTACAGCGCGAGTGCGCTGCGGACGCGTCGCGCTGCTTGTACCTGCGCAGGCAGAACGACTTGGTCCATCACTCGTGAAAGAGACGACACGGCGTCGACCGCAGGGTAGTGACCGCGCGCGGCGATTTGCCGGTCGAGAACGATGTGGCCATCGAGGATACCGCGCACCTCGTCGGCGATCGGTTCGTCCATGTCGGAGCCTTCGACGAGCACCGTATAGATCGCAGTGATCGAGCCATTTTCGCCCTGACCGCTGCGTTCGAGCAGGCGTGGCAAGAGAGCAAACACGCTCGGCGGATAGCCGCGCCGCGCGGGCGGCTCGCCCGCCGCGAGCCCGATCTCACGTTGTGCGCGCGCGACGCGCGTCACGGAATCGACCAACAGCAGCACGTTCTTTCCTTGATCGCGAAAGGCTTCGGCGATCGCGGTCGCGCTCTGCGCCGCACGCAGGCGCTCGACCGGCGGGGCATCGCTGGTGGCGACGACCACGACCGCGCGCGCGCGGCCGGCGCTGCCGAGCGCATGCTCGAGAAACTCGGACACTTCACGACCACGCTCGCCGACCAAGGCCACGACCACCACGTCCGCGTTCGTGCCGCGGGCGATCGCGCCGAGCAGCGTGCTCTTACCTACGCCCGAGCCCGCGAACAAGCCCACACGCTGGCCCACACCGAGCGTCATCAGCCCATCGATCACCCGCACGCCCGTGGCCAGCGCGGTGTCGACCGGGCGCCTACCCAGCGCTGGCGGCGGCGCGCGATCGACCGGCACCCATTTCAGCCCGGTGGGTGCTTCTCGGCCGTCGATCGGTCGCCCCAGACCATCCAACACGCGACCGAGCAACGCTGCTCCCGCGCCGATTTCGAGCCCGCTCCCGGTGGACTCCACCAGATCGTCCGGGCCCACGCCGGTCAGCTCGCCGAGCGGCACGACCAGCGCCTCGCCGTCTGCAAAACCCACGACCTCGGCGCTGAGCGGTGTTCCGCGGCGATGCACGATCAGGACATCGCCCACGCGCGCACCGGGCAAAGTCACGCGCAGCATCAGCCCCGTCACCGCGACCACCTTGCCCACGGGACGCAGGGTGGACGTGCCCGCAAGGCGCGCCCGGAGCGAGTCGATGTCCACGGCAAGAGTTTGCCCAAAGGCCCTGAAGGATGGGAGGCTTTTGTGGTGGGCTCGTCCTATCAAGCCATTCGGCGCAATTTGGCGCGCCTACTCTCGCAGCGTGGCCCAGGCGCCATCGCCATCGCGCTCTGTGCCTGGAGCTGCCAGGCCTCGGTGAACGGCGACGTGAAAACGCACACGCGAAACGACGCCGAGGAAGGCCCCGAGGATGCACCGAACTTCGATAAGCCGGCCAGCGCCAAGGCGCTGGCCGCTTCATCGGCGACAGCGCCCTCGTTCGCCGGCCCCACGTTGCTCGGAGCGCGCAGCGATCTGAGCTTGGTCGCCGAACAAGCCAACGCCAGATGCGCGTGTCTCAAGGCCGCGATAGGTTCGGCCTCCTCGTCCGCGTTTCGCTGGCAAGCCAGCGCGCCGAAATTGGACGACGAGACTCAGTTGGCCGTGGCGCTGAGCTCGGAAGGCATGCCGTGTACTAACGAGCCCAAGGGCAGCTCGGGTGCGTCGTATTGGGGCTACCGTATCTCGGGCAACGACGTGATCGTGTTCGTGGAAGGCGCGCGCGCGGGCAGGCCACGCACCGCGGCCGCGATCATTCCGAAGCCGGTCGCAGATGGACAGGTGTACGTCGCGCCGGCCAAGCGCAAGTTGCCGTACGGTCTTCCGCTCGACGGTGGGCGCGCGAAATGCAAGCTCGGAAATGTGGCCACGAAGCGCGCCACGCCCTTCACCGCGGGCGAGCTGGGCGACACGGTGCTGCGAGATCCGGACGCTGTTCCAAGTGTCGACACCGGGGAATAACGCGACGTGGAATAACGCCCCGCAGCGCGCGTCAGCGCGCGTAGCCACGCAACAAATCGTGCCTCGCTGATCACAATCTAGTGGCTGAAACGATCGGGCTCGTGTGTTCTGTGATCGTGGACGCGGCCGGGGAGCATCCTCCCCCACCACCAAGTGCCCTCGGTCGCGTCCCCATAGAAAGTCGGCGCAAAGCGCGGCTGCGGCTGAAAAACCACGTTCTTCGCGCGCTTCGGCAGTGCTCGAAAAGTGGTGTTAGTTTGTCCGGGTGTCAGCACGACCGATCGCTCGAGATGGAAGTCGTTGCGTGAGCTTGCTCGTGAGCCTGCTTTCGTTGAGCGCAGGCTGCGCCGGCGAGAGTGCCGCGCAGAAAGCGTGTCCGAGCCCAGCGTGGTCGGGGAAATGCAACCTGCGTGAAGTGACGAAGGTCGAGGAGCGCGAGCTGCCGATGCCTTACGTAGTGTACGAAGCCATCTACGCGCCGCAGCAGAACGACGAGTCTCCCGAGTTTACGCCGGGAGAGATTCGCTACCGCGTCGGCGCACCGGGCGTACACGAGTTTGCGTTGCTCGATCATCTCAAGCAGCAAAAAGTCGTCACGTGTCACGCGACGGCCGCGCCGGTTACCTGTCTTCCTGGAGAAGTGACCGCGGACGTTCTGCCCTTCGATGTCGAACAGGCCGCGCCGGCCGCCGCGCCCAGCATCGTGGGCTGCGCGGCGATCGACGCGCCGAGTGAACAGGATCGCCTGGCCCGCACGCGCAGCGAGGGCAGTGCGATCGGCGAACGCTTTACGTTTGGTGAGGGTTCTTCCGCGCTCTCGCCAGATGCCAGCGACACCGCGCGTGACGTCTCGCAGCGCCTGGCCACTGACCCTGGATTGGAGTGTCTGGGCTTGGTCGGCCAGACCACGCCGGGCGAGCCGATCTCACTCGCCGAAGCGCGCGCACGTGCGGTAAAACAGCTCTTGATTTCGCTCGGGGTCGATTCGCGGCGGCTGCAAACCATCGCCGCCAACGCCAGCGTCTCCGGCGCAGGCTCGAAGACGGCAGCCCCGATCGACCCAGAGAGCCGACGCGTGTCGCTCAGGGTACTGCTCCAAACCAGCACGAAGCCGTCGCCGTGAGCGAACGCGCGTGGCAACGGGCTCTGGCTTGGGCCTGCGCGGCAGTGCTGGCATCCGGCGCGGCCGCGCGAGCAGAGACCGCACCCCCGCAGGCCCACGACGTTCAGCCCGCGCACACCGAGCTACAGCCCGGCTCGAGCGACGTGCAGCCGGTGCCCGACGACATGCTGCCTGTGCCCGGCGGCACGTTCACCATGGGCGCCGACGGCGTGGGCGAACGCGACGAGCAACCGGCTCACTCGGTCACCCTGCCCGGCTTCTTGCTGGATACGACCGAAGTGAGCAACGGCAAATACCTGGAGTGCGTCGGGGCCGGCGCGTGCAAACCTTATCGCGACGACGTAGCGCGCGGCTTTCATGCCGGTCCAGAGGCGGGCTTCCGCGGCGCACAGCAACCCGTCGTGGGCGTCTCTTGGTTCGACGCGGGCGCCTATTGCGCGTTTCGCGGCAAGAGGCTTCCGCGCGAAGCGGAGTGGGAGCGCGCGGCGCGCGGGGATGACGGCAGGAAATACGCTTGGGGCGACGGCGCTCCGGACCCCGAGCAGCTCGCTTGCTTCGGACGCAAAGTAGGCGCCAAAGACGCGACCACCATGCCGGTGGCTTCGTACCCGCTCGGGCGCGGTCCTTATGGCCATTTCGATTTGACCGGCAATGTCTGGGAGTGGACCGCAGACATCTACGACCCGATGGCGTACGGCCGCGACGGCCGCGATCGAGGCGTACCGGGCAGCTGCGAGCAGGTGCTCGAGTCACTGGCCTCGCTGCGCAAAGCCAAGCGCCAGGGCTATACCGGATCGAATCCGATCCCCACGACCTGCGAGCGCGCCTTGCGTGGCGGCGCATTCAACTATCCCGGCGCCTCGCTGCGTGCCTCGAACCGGGTACATCACCCGCCTGAGTGGCGCATGCTCGTGGCCGGCTTTCGCTGCGCGCGGGATCGGTGACACAAGACCGACACGGAAGCCCAAGCGCGCACCGGGAGACCTTCCATCGACATGCCGCTCGCCCCAAACACCGCCACTTTTATCGGGCAATTCGCGGTGTTTTCTGGGTATTGTGGCAGAGCGTGCTAATCTGCAGAGCTTGACGAGAGCATCGCGTCACATCTCGACTAAAGATCGCGTGCTCGACACAGGGCCTGCACGGCTGATTGCCATTGCCGGTTCGCAGGCAGGCAGAAAATTCAAGATCGGCGACCACGCCGTGATTGGCCGCAGCGGCGACGCTTCCGTGACGCTCGAGGACCCCGAGGTCTCGCGCAGCCACGCGCGCGTCTCGAAAAGCGATCTGGGTGCGTACTTGCTGGAGGACCTCGGCAGCAAGAACGGCACGCAAGTCAACGGCTTGCCCATCACTCGCCATTTGCTGTCCTTCGGCGACAAGATCCAGGTCGGCCCGCACGTCATGCTGCTGTTCGTACCCTTCGATCCTATCGAAGATCAGCTGCTCCAGAGGCAACGTTTGGAAGCGTTGGGGCGCGTGGGCGCCGGCGTCGCCCATGACCTGAACAACATGCTCGGCGCGATCGGTGCGAGCATCGACTATCTGGGCAAGCTGCCCGCAGAGCGCATGCTCAACAGCGAGGAAGTGCGCGAGTGCTTCGAGGACATTCGGCTGGCCTCCTCGCAGGCCTCCGAGCTCACGCGCGGAATCCTCAAATTCGCGCGCGGCCGCGCTCAGGCGCATTCACCGGTCGATTTGTCGGGCCTGTGTAACGACGTGATGCGGCTGATTCGCCACACGTTCGACCGTGCGATTCAGATCGAATCCAAGATCTATCCTGGGCTGTCGGTGCGCGGCGATCAGGCGGAGCTGCACCAGGTGCTGATGAACCTGTGCCTCAATGCTCGTGATGCGATGCCGCGCGGCGGTGTGCTGCGCGTGTCGGCCAGAGCCATCGCCCCCGGCACGGAGGCGTTGCCCGAACAACTGAACGCGGAGCTGACGCACCTCGTGCTGAGTGTCGAGGACACCGGCGTCGGCATGGATGAAGCGACGCGCGGGCGCATCTTCGAAGCATTCTTCACGACCAAGCGAGAAGGTGCCGGCTTTGGCCTGGGCTTGGCCACCGTCAAGGAAGTGGTTGCCTTCCACGGCGGTCAGATCCGCATCGAAACCGAAGAGGGCAAAGGCACTCGTTTCTTGGTGTTCTTGCCGATGCACGAGTCGGATCACGACTTGCGCAAGGTAACCGGCGCTCACGAACCGCTGCAGTCGTCGAGCTCTCGCGGCTTGATCCTGCTGGTCGACGATGAAGAGGTCGTGCGTCGCAGCTTCGCCCGCCTGCTGCGACAAGCCGGGCACCTGGTCGTGGAAGCGCCCGACGGGGTGAAAGCCGTCGAAACCTACCGCCAAGCCTATCCACGGCCGAATCTCGTCATTTTGGACCTGGACATGCCCGTGCTCAGCGGTGAAGAAACTCAAGATCGCTTGCTCGATGTCGACCCCCATGCGCGCATCCTATTCGTCTCCGGTCACGACGAGCCCACCCGTGAGTCCGCCGTGCACGCGCGCGGCGCCCTCGGCTTTCTACGCAAGCCATGCAAAGTCCAGGTGCTACTGGGCGCGGTCTCCGATGCGCTGGGCGACGCGGAAGTTCACATCGACCACGAAGAACGCACGCGCCCGGTCTGAGCTTGGGCGGCGCTCTCACCCCTTCGGGTGTCGCGAAGCGCGTCGCTCCGGCATCGCAGCTCGGAGTGCGTTCTTGTTCCCGTCGGGTTGCAGTTGACGCGCAGCGCCCGCGACTTCGCCAGGTGGAGTTTCGCGTGCTTCAGAACGAATAGGCGTGGGCTTCGCCAAATCCAGCGCGGCAAAGTAAGGCCCGATCGCGCTCCGGCCCGGCAATCTGGACGAATTCGGCCTTTTTCCGATCGTTGCAAGGACGCAACAGTGAGTCCGAAAATGGCAGCTGGTCGTGCTCGTTGGGAGTGAGCACACTCTGCCTACGCTTGCGATGGCGCAGCGCTTCCCGAGGAGTTTAACATGTCAGAATCGAATCAATGGGTCATCGACGCCTCTCACTCGAACGCGGGCTTCACGGTGAAGCACATGATGATCACCAACGTGCGCGGTGAGTTCACCAAGCTCGAGGGCAAGGTCAGCTGGGATCCGAGCAAACCGGAAGCCACGCAGATCGAAGCAGTGATCGACGTCGACTCGATCAGCACGCGTGAAGAGAAGCGTGATGGTCACCTGAAGAGCCCGGACTTCTTCGACGCCGCGAAGTATCCGAAGATCACGTTCAAGTCCAAATCGGTCAAAGCCAAGGGCAAGGAAGAGCTCAGCGTCACCGGTGATCTGAGCATTCACGGCGTCACCAAAGAGGTGGTGCTCGAGGTCGAAGGTCCGAGCGCTCCGTCGACGGATCCGTTCGGTAACTTGCGCATCGGCGCGACCGCGACCACCAAGATCAAGCGCGATGACTTCGGCTTGGTGTGGAACGCGGCACTGGAGACGGGCGGTGTTTTGGTGGGTACTGACGTCAAAATCACCATCGACATTTCGTTGATCGCGCAGAAATAAGCGCTCATGGCCGGTTCTGGAGGCGTGCGGAGGGCGAGACCCGGCGCCTCCCGGGGTAGTATCCAGGTGATGAGTGACCTGGATCTCAACGACGTGGCCGCGTTCGTGCGCGTCGTTGAAAATAGTGGCTTCGCCAAGGCGGCACGCGGCCTCGGCGTGCCGACCTCGACCGTCAGCCGAGCGGTTGCGCGCTTGGAAGAGTCGGTCGGTGTGCGGCTGCTGAATCGTACGACACGCAACCTGAGTGTCACCAGCGAAGGGCACGCTTTTCATCAGCGGGTGGCGCCGCTCGTGGCTTCGCTGCGCGACGCGACGCGCACGCTCGGTTCGGGCGGAAAGGAGCCGGAAGGGTTATTGCGCGTGACCGCGCCCAACGATATTGGCTCGGCGTTTCTGTCCGAAGAGGTAGTGCGCTTTTGCGAGCGCTACCCGCTCTTGCGCGTCGAGCTGGTGCTGACCAATCGCAAGCTCAACTTGGTCTCCGAGGGCATCGACTTGGCGGTGCGCGCCGGTCGGCTCGAGTCGTCCTCACTGGTGGCCCGCAAGATAGGAACGTTGCACGTCGAGTTGTATGCTGCCCCGAGCTACGCCGAACGCCACCGCTTGCCGACCGCGCTGGGCGAGCTCGCTCGCCATCAGATCATCGGCGTCGCAGCCAAAGACGGCAGAGTCAGCTGGCAACTGGAAGGGCCGCGCGGGCAAGAAACTCTGGAACTGAGCTGCCGAATCGCCTGTGATGACTTCGGCTTCGTCCGTGCGGCCGCGGTCGCTGGCGGCGGGATCGGCCTTCTGCCGCGCATGATTTCGGCCATCGACGTGGCAAATGGCAGACTCGTGCCCGTGCTGCCCGAGTATGGGCAAAAGGGAGCGGCCTTGTACGTCGTCTACCCGTCCGCCCGGCAGGTACCGACCAAGGTCAGCCTGTTCCGCGATTTCTTGGCCAAGACCTGCACGCAAGCCCTCAAAGAATGAGCGCGGACCACGCGGCGGCGATGGTACCTTCACCGGCCAGGCGCGATGGATCCCGTTGCAAAAGCTGTGCTGCTCGTCAGCATCGGGCTCGGCTGCGCGGCGATCGCGAGTTGCCGCACCGGGCAGCCCGAAAGCCCGGGCGCGAACGGCTCGCTGCCGAGCCCGACGCACTCGGGTGAGGTGCGCAGCAACATCCTTCGCACTGACTACGCGGGCTCGGAGGCTTGCGCCGGCTGCCACGGAAAACAATACGCAGCCTGGCTCGACTCGCCCATGCATCGCATGACGCGAGATTTACAGCAAACCCAGATCAACGCCCCTTTTGCCGGCAATATCTTTCGATTGCGTGGCGATTCACTGAGACTCGAACGCATCGACGGACAGCGTTTCATGCGCTTGCTCGGGAAGAGCGCGGGCGACCAGGATACGCTTTTTCGAGTGACGAAAGTGATCGGGGGGCGCTACCGAGAAGACTTCGTGGGCGCCGAGGTCGATCCCGCGTCGCCGCTCGCGGCTGCTCGCGACGTCGAGCGTATCCTGCCCGTGTCCTATTTGGTGTTCAACGGCGAGTGGCGCTACAAGGGTTATTCTGTGATGGTGCGCGAGCGCTCGGCGCTCGAACCTGGGGTGGTCTGGCAGACCGGCTGCATCTTCTGTCACAATACCGCGCCCGCTTTGTCGCTGTTGCTCGACGACCTGTATGGCGAACGCGCCCACAGCTACCAGGGCTCGGCCAGTGTCGAGCTGCCCGACGACAAGCGCCCGCGCTACGTGGTGAGTGACGAGGCCGCGCTCAAACGCGCGCTCGGAAGTGAGCTATCTTACCTCGGCAACGCCCGAGACATCGCTGATTACGGCCTCAAACGCGCGCTCACGGTGAGCATCGACGGCACGCGCGATGCCTTTCGCGAGCGGCACTTGACCGAGCTCGGCATTGGCTGCGAGGCATGTCACGGCGGCGCACGGGAGCACGCGCGCGATCCCGGTGCTGCGCGCCCGACGTTCGCGCTGCGCAGTGAATTTCTGCGAGTCACCAGCGCGAGCGGCAGCGAGCCCAGCCACGCGCAAGACATCAATCGGGCCTGCGCCAAGTGCCACACCGTATTGTTCTCACGCTATCCCTACACCTGGGAGGGTCGAACGCGCCGCCATGATCCTGGGGGCGCCACCATCAACTCCGGGGAAGCCCGTGATTTCTTGCTCGGCGACTGCAACGAACGACTCAGCTGCGTGCATTGTCACGACCCACACGCCGAGGATGCCAAGAGCTCGCTGCTCGCGCTCGAAGGCCCCCAGGGCGACGCGCTGTGCGCGAGCTGCCATCGCCAATTCAGCACGCCTGCGGCGCAGCGCGCACACACGCATCACTCCGCAGACAGCGCCGGTAGCCACTGCCTGAATTGCCACATGCCCAAGAAGAACCTGGGGCTCGCCTACGAGCTCACGCGCTATCACCGCATCGGCTCGCCCACCGATCGCGAGCGAGTCGAAGGCGATCGCCCACTCGAATGCGCGCTGTGCCACACGGACAAGAGCGTCGATGAGCTCGCGTCGACCATGGAACGCCTGTGGCACAAGCGTTACGACCGGGCCGCCCTGCGCCGGCTGTATGGCCAGGATTTGCGCGTGAACGCGCTGGAGGCGACGCTCCGCTATGGCAAGCCCCACGAACAAGGCACCGCCGTCGCCATTGCCGGCCGCGATCGTCGGCTGGACCTTTTGCCATTGATCACTGAACAACTCGCCAACGACTACCCATTGGTGCGCTACTTTGCGCGCCACGCCGTGGAACGAATCACCGGAGCGCCGCTCCCCGTCGATATGAACGAAGCCGGCGCAGACATCCTGAGAAGCGCCCAGAGCTACCTTTCCGCGAACCCCCAACGGAGCCCCGCACAGTGACCCTTCGCAGCTCGCAGCAAATGGCCTTCTTACGCCAATCGGAAATTCGCAACATGACCGTGGAGTGCAGCAAGCTCGCGGGCATCAACCTCTCCCAAGGGGTGTGCGACACCGAGTTACCCGAAGTGGTCCGCTTGGGCGCTGCCGCGGCCATGCTCGAGGGCACGAATAGCTACACCCGCTACGATGGACTTTTTTTGCTCCGTCAGGCGATCGCGAACAAGATCTTGCGCGACACGGGCGCGACCGTCGACCCGGAGACCGAGGTCGTCGTGACCAGCGGTGCCACGGGCGCCTTTTACGCGGCCTGCCTGGGCCTGTTCGACGCGGGCGACGAGGTCGTGCTGTTCGAGCCTTACTATGGCTATCACGTCGACACGTTACGCGCCGTGTCCGTGACTCCGCGTTTGGTGCCGCTCGACGTGCGAGATTGGTCGTTCTCCGCAGCGGCTCTGCGCGCCGCAATCGGCCCGAAGACGCGCGCAATCGTCGTCAACACACCGGGCAACCCTTCCGGCAAGGTGTTCACTCGTGCGGAGCTCGAGCTGATTGCCGAGCTTGCACGTGAATTCGACTTGTACGTGGTTACGGACGAAATTTACGAATATTTCCTGTACGACGGCCGGAAGCACGTCTCCTTCGCCACGCTGCCTTTCATGCGCGAGCGCACGCTGACGCTGGGCGGCTTCAGCAAAACGTTCTCCATCACCGGTTGGCGCGTCGGCTACCTCGTGGGCCCAGCCGAGCTCTGCCACAAGCTCGGCCAAGTGCATGACCTGGTGTATGTGTGCGCGCCGGCCCCGCTGCAAATAGGTGTGGCGCGCGGGCTCGAACAACTGCCCGCTTCCTTCTACGAAGAGTTGCAGAGCTCGTATGCGCACAAGCGCGAGAAGCTGTGCGCCTCGCTGGAGCGCGCCGGCATCACCCCCCACGTGCCTCAGGGCGCGTACTACGTCTTGGCAGATTCGCGCAATCTGCCTGGAGAAAGCCCCAAAGAGCGCGCGCT
>Ga0247779_1000439_pt1 | contig 26903 bp, 26 predicted proteins | sample UWRJL221509R5_FD_179925 | JGI IMG/M metagenome (GOLD analysis project Ga0247779, IMG submission 179925) | Plant litter microbial communities from Arlington Agricultural Research Station in Wisconsin, United States - UWRJ-L221-509R-5 | ecosystem: Environmental > Terrestrial > Plant litter >... | reverse complement strand
AAGGTTCGCAGTGGCGTCCGTACGTCCTCGCCGGCGTCGGCGCGCTGCGTCACAAGGCCTACTCGGGCACCCTGCTGAAGGGCGCTGGCTTCTCCGAGGACGGCGGCTGGGATCCGATGGCCACCGTCGGCGGCGGTATCCAGTACAACCTGTCCGATCGCGTTGCGCTGCGCGGTGAAATCGCCGCCCGCTACGACCACGACAACAACACCGAGAACAACATCGCTGAAGCGCTCGGCTACGCCGTCAAGCGCAAGAGCGGCTTCACCGACGGCATCGTCAGCGTCGGCCTGGTCTACAACTTCGGCAGCCATGCAGAACCGGCCGCTCCGCCCGCCGCAGTCACTCCGCCGCCCCCGGCCGTCGATTGCCACACGCTCGACGACGACCATGACGGCGTCAACAACTGCGACGACCGCTGCCCGGATACGGCTGCCGGAACGATCGTGGGTCCGGACGGCTGCCCGCAGAAGGTCGTCATCGATCTGCGCGGCGTGAACTTCAAGTTCGATCGTCCGAAGACCGGCGAGCACAAGATCGAGCCGACCCTGCAGGTTCCGACGGCTGACTCGGTCGCGATCCTGGATCAGGCCATCGACGCGCTCAAGCGTTACCCGGACATCAAGGTTGAACTCGACGGCCACACCGACTCGGTCGGTACCGACGCCTACAACCAGAAGCTGTCCGAGCGTCGCGCTCAGATCGTCAGCGACTACCTGACCTCGCATGGCGTTGATTCGGGCCGCATCGTTGCCGTCAAGGGCTTCGGTGAGACCCAGCCGATCGACACCAACGCGACCAAGGAAGGCCGTGCGCGCAACCGCCGCACCGAGCTGAAGGTCGAGAACCCGGGTCAGTAAGAACGGTTTCGCTGCAACGTTCAAGAAAAAGCCCGGCGCGAGCCGGGCTTTTTTTTGGTAAATCCTGGCGCTGCGAAAGAAGCCGGCACGTGCGACGACTGTCAGCGCGCGAGCGGCGGTGTCAGCTCGGGCGCAATCGCCTTGACCATCGCGTTGACGACGCCGACATTGCCGACCAGCAGGTTGCCGTTTTCGGGCAGTCCGTCGCGTCCGCTGAAGTCGCAGTACCGTCCGCCCGCTTCGCGCACCAATACGCAGCCGGCAGTGAGATCCCAGGGCTTCAGTCCGATTTCGTAGAAACCATCCATGCGTCCGGCCGCGACGTAGGCGATATCGAGGGCGGCCGAACCGCTGCGGCGGATGTCTTCGGCCTCGCCGAGCAGCGCGCGCGTCATTCCAAGCTGTGCTTCCAGATGGCGGCGTTGCCGGTACGGAAATCCGGTGGCCAGCAGCGCGCCGCCGAGGCCGTCGCGCTTGCCGACACGGATGCGGCGATCGTTGAGATAGGCGCCGTTGCCCTTGTCCGCGGTGAAAAGCTCGTCGCGCAGCGGGTCGTACACCACGCCGAGCGTAGCCTCGCCGTTTTCGAGCAAGCCGATCGAAACGCAGAAATGCGGAAAGCCGCGCAGATAATTGTGCGTGCCGTCGAGCGGGTCGATCACCCAGACATTGCGCGATTTGCCGGAGGCACCGGATTCCTCGCCCAGGGTCGCATCGCGCGGAAATGCGCGCTTGAGCTCGCGGATGATTTCCGCTTCGGCCTGGCGGTCGACTTCGGACACGTAATCGTGGCGCTGTTTCTCGATCACGTCGAGACTGTCGAGACGATTCATGTAACGCAGGATGATCTGGCCGGCAGCGCGCGCGGCGCGCACCGCCACGTTTACGGCAGGTCTGGGCATGCTGGTTCCGCTGGACGGAGTGGAAAAGAACGAAGCTTCGCGCCATACCGGCGCGAGCGGCGCGCAGGGTAGCAGATCGACGCGGGCTCACCAAACGCGCGCGCGCGTTACCATCACGCAGACACTGCACAATCCCGATGGACACGATCCGATAAAAATGACCGACCATTCCGTCGCCGACATTCCGGCACGCATCCGTTTCGTCCTCGCACGTACCTCGCACCCCGGCAATATCGGCGCTGCGGCGCGCGCCATCCGCACGATGGGGTTCCGGCGCCTGGCGCTGGTGGCGCCGCAATCGTTTCCGCATTGCGAGGCGACGGCGCTCGCGGCCGGTGCTGACGACGTGCTCGATGCGGCGAGCGTGAGCGCGGAACTGCCGGCGGCCATCGCCGACTGCCGGCTCGTGCTCGGCGCCACCGCGCGCCGCCGCGGCGTCGTCCTCGACGAATTGAATCCGCGCGAAGCTGCGCAGCGCGTGCTCGCCGCCGCCGCAGCGGGGCAGGAAGTTGCCTTGCTCTTCGGCAACGAACGCGTCGGCCTCGAGAACGACGAAATCAAGCTGTGCCACGCCGCGATCAAGATTCCGAGCGATCCGGAATATTCCTCGTTGAATCTCGCGCAAGCCGTGCAGGTGATCGCCTACGAATTGCGCGTGGCCATGCTCGAAGGCATCGCCGCGCGCCCGCCGCCGCGGGTCGATCCGCCGGCGAGCGCCGCCGAGCTTGCGACCTATCTCGACCATCTCGCGCGCACGCTGGACGACATCGAATTCCACAAGGGGCGTTCGCCCCGCACGATCCTGCAGCGGCTGCATCGCCTGTTCCTGCGCGCGCAGCCGGATAAGCGCGAGGTGCGCATCCTGCACGGCATTCTGAGTGATACGCAGCGCATGGCGCGAATGGCGCGCAAGGGCGATTAGCGCAGATTTGCCGTATCGCGATGCCGTGCGAAGCGCTTCTGCGCCGCGCACGCGGCACAGTCGGAATCGCTCAGCCCTGGACTTTCGCGATCAGCAGCTTGTCGATGCGCGTGCCGTCCAGATCGACCACTTCGAAGCGGAAACCGCCCCAGCTGAAATGCTCGCCGGCCTGCGGGATGCGGCCGAACTGCGCCATCACCATGCCGGCGGCGGTGCGGAAATCGTGATCTTTCTCGTTCGGCAGCTCGCCGAGCGAGAGCAGTTCACGCAGATCGTCGATGCCGACACTGCCATCGACGAGCCAGCTGCCGTCGTCGCGCTGCACGATCGGATGCGTGCGTGTTTCCGCCAACGGCGTCGCGCTGCGGCCGACCACGGCGGAAAGCAGATCATTCAGCGTGACCAGACCTTCGATGTCGCCGTACTCGTCGACGACCAGGGCCAGCGGTGTTTCGGCATCCCGGAATTCTTCCAGCAGATCGAGCGCGCGCGCAGTTGCCGGCACGTACAGCGGTTTTCCGAGCGTCGCGAAAAGATCGGCCTGGGCGCCGCGTGCGATGCGCCCGATCACCCGCTTGACCTCGAGGACGCCGATGATTTCCTGCTCGCCGCCGCGATACACCGGATAGCGCGAATACGGCGTCTCGCGCATCACCGCGAGGTTGTCGTCGGTGGAGGCGGAGGCATCCAGCCACGCGATGCGCATGCGCGGCGTCATCACGCTGTCGACGCTGCGGTCGCCGAGGCGCAGTACGCGATTGACCATGTTGCGTTCGTCCGAATCGATGATGCCCTGGTCGGCGCCTTCGGCGACGAGCAGGCGGATCTCCTCTTCGCTGACATGCTCGCGGCTGGCCTTGTCCAGGCGCAGCAGGCGCAGCAGCATTCGCGTCAAACCGATCAGCACGAACGCGAACGGTGTCGCGACCCAGGTCATCGCACGCATCGGCACCGCGACGGCGATCGCGAATTTCTCCGGGTCCACCAGGGCGATGCGCTTGGGCGCCAATTCGCCGAGCAGCATGTTGAGGAAGGTGATGCCGGCGACGCTCAGCGAAACGCCGATCGCCATGCTGTAGCGATCGAGCCAGGGCAGATCCAGCGCATCGAAGGCGACCCCGATGCGTTCGCCGATGTCGGCGCCGAGCGCTGCGCCCGCGCTGATCTGCAACAAGGTGATGAAGACCTGCACGGTCGCGAGAAAGCGCTCCGGCTGCTGGATCAGCGCCAGCGCGAGCTGCGCGCGGCGGCTTTCGCGCGCGACCTGTTTCAGCCGGCTCTGGCGCGCGGTCATCAAGGCCATTTCGCTGAGCGCGAAGAAGCCGTTGAACAGCGCCAACAGGATCACGAGTACGAATTCGATCAACATCCCGTCACGGGCTTCCCAGGCAGAAAATATTCGCTGCGGCTTGGCGGCTCGATCGAGTCCGCCGGTGCCGCAGTGACTTCACCGATCCGGCATGCCGGCCACGCGGCGTGCGTTCGCATCAACCTCTCTGTTCGCGCTGCGAAGCCCGATGCACCGGATCGGGCCTCAGAGTGTAGCAACGCCGCCGGTTTCGTCCATCCTGCAGCGCGGACGCCTGCACGAGCGTGACAGGCAGGCGGGGAGTGGTCACGCTGCGGTAACATGAACGTCATCTCGACCTGCGCGATGGCGCAGTCCCGCAGCAGCTTCGCTGCGATGATTCCACAGGCGGACCCATGTTCTCGCTGCAGACGATTTTCGGCAAAGGCGACAAGTTCTACGGCTTGCTCGAATCGAGCGCGAATGCCGCGCACGAATCCGCGTCGGCGCTGGTGCGCATGTTCCGCGCCCGCCCGCTGGCGCCGTCGCTGGACGAGTTCATGCTGGCGCGTCGGCGCGAGAAGGATCTTTCGGCGCAGATCAGCCAGGAACTGGTGAACACCTTCGTCACCGCCCTCGATCGCGAGGACATCGAGGCGCTTTCGGCCTCGCTCAACAAGATCACCAAGTCGATCTCGAAATTCGCCGAGCGTTACGCGCTGGCCGCCGATCGCCTCGGCGACATCGATTTCAGCACGCGTGCCGCGCTGCTGGAGAAGGCCGGCGAGGTGATCACCCAGATGGTCGCGCAGCTGCGCGGGATGAATCTGGAAACGATGAAGTCGCTCAACGATCGCCTGCAGTCGATCGAGAACGAAGCCGATCGCCTGCTGCTCGATCTGTATCGCGATCTGTACAGCGGACGCCACGAACCGATCCGCATCCTGCTGCTGAAAGACCTTTTCGAATTGCTCGAAAAAGCCATCGATCGCTGCCGCGATGCCGGCAATGTGGTCTACCAGATCGTGCTGAAGAATTCCTGACGTCGGCGTCTGCAGAGGATCGTTGCCGATGGAATTGACCCTCGTCCTGCTGGTCGTCGTGATCGCACTCGCCTTCGAGTACATCAACGGCTTCCACGATACCGCCAACTCGATCGCCACCGTCGTCGCGACCAAGGTGCTGAGCCCGGGCCAGGCCGTGATGCTGGCGGCGGTGACCAATCTGATCGGCGCGCTCGCCGGGACCGCGGTGGCGAAAACCATCGCGTCGGGGCTGATCGACACGAATGTCGTCGCGGTCACGCCGATCATGCTGATCTGCGCGCTGCTCGCCGGCGTGATCTGGAATCTGATCACCTGGTGGTGGGGTCTGCCATCGAGTTCCTCGCATGCGCTGGTCGGTGGTCTGTGCGGCGCCGCGCTCGCGGCCGCAGGCGGCGACTGGTCGGCGATCATCTGGGCACAAGGCGGCTTGCACTGGTGGGGCGACAACGGGGTTCTGCCCAAGGTCGTGCTGCCGATGATCACCTCGCCGGTCGCCGGATTCATCCTCGGCCTGTTGCTGATGGGCCTGTTGTTTTCGCTGATGGAATATCTCGGCAACAGTCGCGGGCCGCTGCAGAAGCTCGGTCGCACGCGCTTCGCGAATGCGTTTTTCGGGCGCGCGCAACTGGTCTCGGCAAGCGCGATGGGTCTGTCGCACGGGCTCAACGATGCGCAGAAGACGATGGGCATCATCGCGCTGGCGCTGGCCGGGGCGACCGCATCGGGAACCTTCGAGCACGCGCCGGCGTGGTTGCACTTCCTGCGCATCGAAGAAGACGCGAACCGTCAGTTCGAGATCGCTTTGTGGATCAAGCTGCTCTGCGCGATGGTGATGGCGGCAGGTACGGCCGTCGGCGGCTGGCGCATCATCAAGACGCTCGGCCACAAGATGGTCAAGCTGCATCCGATCAACGGATTTGCCGCCGAGACGGCCTCGGCGAGCATCATCCTGACCGCGTCGCACTTCGGTATTCCGGTTTCCACCACGCACAATATTTCGGCGGCGATTCTCGGTGTCGGCGTAGCCAAGCGCGCCAACGCGATTCGCTGGACCATCGTCGAGCGCATGGTGTGGGCGTGGATTCTGACCTTGCCGATCACCGGCACGCTGGCTTGGATGATGGTGCGTGCCGCGCGCGCGCTGGGTTGGGTCGGCTAGCCTCAGCACACTTTCGATCGCCACGCCGCGACGTGGCCGTCGCTGCGTGGCTTCGAGTATTCCTCGACCTCAGGTCGACGCTAGAACGAATCGCCGCCGCTGGAAATCGCCTGTTCCATGCGATCACCGAGTGAACCGAGTTCGACCACCAGACGATCGACTTCGGCCTCGTCGAGCAAACCATACGGGCGGTTTTCGCAAAGATGCAGATACGGCGAGCCGTCAAGATCGCTGACGGCGAGAAAGCCGGTGCGCTGTTCCCAGTTGAAACGCAGGCAGCGCAACGCGTCCATGCCGGTGAAGGGACCGATCGGCGTCGAGATGCGCAGGTACTTGGCGCCGTCCTCGTCATCCATCTCGGCGAGGTAAACCCCTTGATGACGATCGTCGGCAAGGGTCAGGTCGAAGCTGATCAGATACGGATCATTGGTGCGCAGCGTGTGACGGCTACCGACGTGGGAACGGATGTGTTCGAAACTCTGCACGGTGATCCTTCATGGCAAACTGATGCGTATGCTAGCGTGCCGCGCCGATGAAGTCTGTCGATGACGAACCGAAACCCGAGCACGCCGCGATCCTGCGCGTGATCGTGTCGATTCCGCGCGGCCGCGTCGCCAGCTACGGTGAAATCGCCAAGCGCGCCGGCCTGCCCAAACGCGCGCGTCTGGTCGGGCGCGTGCTCGGCGAAGTGCCGGCGGGCATGGACGTGCCGTGGTATCGGGTCTTGCGCTCCGATGGACGCATCGCGTTCCCGGCCGGAAGCCGCGCGTTTCGCACCCAGGTGCGGCATCTGGCCGGCGAGGGCGTCCTGGTGCGCAATGGTCGCGTCGATCTGCTCATGCACGGCTGGGAGCGCAATATGGACGACCTCCTGTGGGGACCGTCCGCCCCTGTAGTGCGACGACGATCACGCAAATCGCCCTGATCGCGTGCGGTCGAATGCGGCCTGCGTCATGACTTCGGCCTACTTATCGCGCTAGATTCAGCGCGCTTCGCACGTGGCGGTGCCACCAGGGGATTCAGCGATGATCCATGCCGGGAGATTGCGCAGTCTGCGTTTCCTCGCGTTTGCGTGCGCGCTCGTGCTGGTGCCGGCCACCGCGCAGACGCTCAGCCATCTGCCGGATACGACCTTCCGCGATTCGTTCGATGGCGTCGCCAGCGCGCTGTCGAGCGACGCCGATGCGTCCCGATTCCTGGCACAGGCGAGCTACGGCGCATCGCCCGAGGCGATCGCGCATCTTCGTCTGCTCGGCTACCAAGGCTGGCTCAACGAACAGTTCGCGGCAGCGCCATCCACCGAAGCGCCGTATCTGGACTGGGTCGAGCATCTGGTCTGCACGCCTCCGGCCGACGAATACTGCAACAGCGTCACCGACGACACGCGCATGGAGATCTGGACGATCAACTCGGTCGGCGGCGCCGATCCGAGTCGAGCCGGCCAGGTTCCGGCCGACCAGCTGCGCCAGCGCGTCGCGTTCGCGCTCAGCGAGATCTTCGTCGTCTCCAACAGCAACGGCACGCTGGCCTATCAACCCTGGGCGCTGGCGAGTTTCTACGATTTGCTGGTGAACGATGCCTTCGCGAACTATCGCAGTCTGCTCGAGGACGTCACCAAGCATCCGGCGATGGGCATCTTTCTGAGCTCGATCCAGAACCGCAAGGCGGATCCCGACGAGAACATCCATCCCGATGAGAACTACGCGCGCGAAGTCATGCAGCTGTTCTCGGTCGGACTCAACCAGCTCAATCCCGACGGTACGCCGAAGCTCGCGAACGGCCTTCCGATTCCGACCTACGATCAGACGACGGTGCGCGGATTCGCCGCCGTATTCACCGGCTGGGACTGGAACAGCGCCGGCTGCAGCGTGGATTATCAAGAAGGTGTACCGCTGTGCTGCGCGAATCCGGACAACCCGGACCAGTTCTTCTATTGCGGGCCGAGCAATTCCGACGATCCCGAATGGCAGCTGCCGATGCAGGCGGTCGATCACTGGCACGACAACACGTCGGACAAGCAACTGCTGATCTATCCCGGCGTGGCGTTGTCCGGCGGCGTGCTGCATGCGGGAGGCAATGCGCAGGCCGAGCTGAGCGCGGCGCTCGACAACATCTTCCATCATCCGAATGTCGGGCCGTTCATCGCGACGCGTCTGATCCAGCGTCTGGTCACCAGCAATCCATCGCCGGCCTACGTGCAGCGCATCGGCCAGGTGTTCGCCGACGACGGCAGCTCGGCGCACGTGCGCGGAAATCTGAAAGCCGTGGTGACGGCGATCCTGCTCGACCCGGAAGCGCGCTACGGCCAATGGCAGCGTCCGGACACGTTCGGCAAGTTGCGCGAGCCCTTGCTCAAGATCACCCATGTCTGGCGCGCCATGGGTGCGATCGCGCCGGGCGGGCGGATCTCTTCGCTGAATCCGTATCCGCCGATCGAGCAGATCATCGGCGAGGCGCCGCTGCGCTCGGCCACGGTGTTCAATTTCTTCAAGCCCGATTTCGCGCAGGCCGGTGAAGTGCACAACAGCGGACTGCTGAGCCCGGAGTTCCAGATCCTCAGCGACACGACGACGGTGTCCACGCCGAATTTCCTGTTCCATGAAGTCTTCTGCGACTACAGCGGCAGCGAACGCTGCTACGCCAGCGATGATCCGCAGACCATGCAGCTCGACGAAGCACGCGACGCGGCGCTCGCCGCGAGCGACACCGGTGCACTGATCGATTCCTACAGCGTGCTGTTCATGGGCGGCCAGATGTCGCCCTTCATGCGCGACGTGCTGGTGACCCGGCTCGATGCGATGGATGCGGGCGATTACGACGATCTCGGTCGCGCGCGCGTGCAGGAAGCGCTTTATCTGATTCTCAATTCACCCGAATACTCCATCCAGAAATGATCGATCGGAACAGGTGGTGCGCGTGTGCCTCGAGGCGCCATCGCCGCGGCGGGAGCAACCCATGCACGTGAATCGACGCGATTTCCTGCGCAAGAGTCTGTGCGCTGCCCTCGGCGGTGCCGGCGCATATTCGGCGCTAGGCAATCTTCGCCTGATCGGAGCTGCCGCGGCGGCGACGCATCGGTATTCCTTCAGCGACTACAAGGCGCTGGTCTGCGTCTATCTCTACGGCGGCAATGACAGTTTCAATACGATCGTGCCGTGGGACGCGACCCACTACGCCGCCTATCTGCAGTCGCGCGGAGGCGGGCTTGCGCTGGCTCAGGCGGACATCCAGGCCAACGCGTTGACGGCGCTCGCAGCTTCGGGCGGATTGCCCGGCGGAATGCCGAGCGATGGCGGCAGCTACGGACTGCATCCGTCGATGGGAAGCGTGGCCGGCGGCAACGCGGGCCTGCGCGGTCTGTTCAACAACGGCAATGCCGCGATCGTCGCGAATGTCGGATCGCTGCTGTATCCGATCAATCAGGCGGGCTATCAGAACGGCACCACGCCGGCGCCGCCGCAGCTGTTTTCACACGACGACCAGACCACGCAATGGCAGACTTCGCGGCCCGATGATGCGAACGCGAACGGCTGGGGCGGGCGCATGGCAGATCTGCTCTACACCAGCAACGCGGGTCAGGTTCCGATGAGCATTTCGCTCTCCGGCGAGAATCGCTTCCAGCGCGGCGGCATCGTCAACCAGTATTCGGTGGACGCCTACAACGCCGCGATCGAAGCGGCCGGCGGTGTCGACGGCGACGGCAATCCGGTACCTCCCTTCAGTGTGGCCGGCATGAGCTATCGCGGCGACGGACCGGAGTCGTGGGTGATCGGCAACGGCGATCCGCGCGGAGTCGCGGCCTACGATGCATTGCGCGCGAGCGGCACGCAGGCGAACGTGCTTGAACGTGCCTTCGCCGATTCCGCAAACCGCGCGATCGACAATGCCGCGGCAATCAACGGCGCGCTCGACGGCGTCACGCTCGCGACGCGTTTCCCGGACACCGATCTCGGCAACCAGCTCGCTGCGGTGGCGATGCTGATCAAGGTGCGCGGCGCGCTCGGCATGAGCCGGCAGGTTTATTTCGTGTCGGCCGGCAACTATGACACGCACACGGATCAGATTTCCAATCAGCAGGACAACCTCACGCAACTCTCGCAGGCGCTCGGTGCATTCCATGCGGCGACGGTGGAAATGGGCGTCGCCGACGGCGTCACCGCATTCACCGCTTCGGATTTCGGCCGCTCGCTCGCGATCAACAGCAGCGGTACCGACCACGGCTGGGGCGGCCATCATTTCGTCGTCGGCGGTGGCGTGCGCGGACAGCGCTTCTACGGCACGATGCCTGCGCTAACGCCTTACGACGACAGCGATCCGCAAGGCAGCAATCCGGACGACACCGGCTACGGCCAGATCATTCCGACCCTCGCCGTCGATCAGTACTGCGCGACGCTGGCCGGCTGGTTCGGCGTCGGCGCGTCGAACATCGCGGATATCTTCCCGAACCTGGGACGCTTCAGCGCCGCCGATCTGCGCTTCATGGGATGAGCACGCGATGGCGGATTGTGCAGCGATGAAGCGGCTGCGGCTTCGTGTTTTGCTGGCCGGCGTGCTCGCGCTCGGATGCGTCGCCGCGGCGCAAGCGCGCGTGTTCGTGGTCACTGCCGACGGCATGAGCTTTTCGCCGGCTGCGCTGACGATCTACCAGGGCGACACGATCCGGTTCGTCAACGTCGGCGGTAGTGGAAATCTGCACAATGTGCATGCAGACGACAACAGCTTCGTGTGCGGCCTCAACTGCAATACGAATACCGGTCCGAGCACCTTGCCGTGGATGGACAACGTGCGTTTCAATCGGCTCGGCACGCTCGGCTATTTCTGCGACCAGCACGGCAACCTCGAAGGTGGCATGCGCGGCTCGATCACGGTGATCGACCGCGTCTTCGTCGACGGCTTCGAAGCGATGCAGGACGCGCCGACCGAATAGCCGGCCGAGCCGGCCGGCATGTGCACGTATTGAATCCGCTGCGTCGTGGACGCATCCTGCGAGCTTCGCGCCGCGCCCGAGCGCGCGACATTCCCCAGGATCTTCATGCCGACCCAGGTTCCCCCGGTTACCCGCGCCTTGCTGCTCGCCAACGTTGCAGTCTTTCTGCTGCAGCAGGTGACCGGCAATCTGCTGGTCATCCATTTCGCCCTGTGGCCGCTCGGCCCGTCGCCTTACGATGATTTCGCCGGATTCCAGTTCTGGCAGGTCGTCACCTACGGCTTCCTGCACGGCGGTGTCACGCACATCCTGTTCAACATGCTGGCGCTGTGGATGTTCGGCGGCACCATCGAGCAGCTGTTCGGCCCGCGACCGTTCGCGCTGTACTACTTCGTCTGCGTGATCGGCGCGGCGTTGACTCAGCTCGCGGTGATGCATTTCTTTCCGACCGGCTATTTTCCGACCCTCGGCGCGTCCGGCGGCATCTTCGGATTGCTGCTCGCATTCGGCATGCTGTTTCCGCACGAGCGCATCCTGCTGTATTTCGCGATTCCGATACCGGCCTGGCTGTTCGTGACCGGCTACGGCGCCACCGAGCTGTTTCTTGGCGTCACCGGGCATCAGGAAGGCGTCGCGCATTTTGCGCATCTCGGCGGACTCGCGTTCGGCTTCGTGCTGATCCAGTACTGGCGCGGCAAGTTTCCGATGAAGCCCCGACGCATCCTGATGCGCTGAGCGCGAACGATCGATGTCGAATCCTTCCGCGCCGTCGCCGCGCACGCTGGCGCAATGGCTCGACTATCAGCAGCGCGTGCATCCGCGTTCGATCGAACTCGGGCTCATGCGGGTGCAGGAAGTCTGGCGCCGGCTCGGCGCACCGGCAGCGGCGCCGATCGTGATCACGGTCGGCGGAACCAATGGCAAGGGTTCGACGGTGGCCTTTCTCGAGGCGATGCTGGCGGCATCGGGAAAACGCGTCGGCGCATTCACCTCGCCGCATCTGCTGAACTACAACGAGCGAGTGCGCGTGCTCGGCAGCGATGCCGACGATGCCAGCCTGATCGATGCCTTCGAACGCATCGAGAAGGCGCGCGGCGAGATCGCGCTGACCTATTTCGAATTCGGCACCTTGGCCGCGTTGTGGATTTTCGCGCAAAGTGCACTCGACGTCGCCGTGCTCGAAGTCGGCCTCGGTGGACGCCTGGATGCGGTCAACATCGTCGATGCCGACGCGGCGATCGTGACCACGGTCGATCTGGATCACCAGGATTGGCTCGGTACCGATCGCGACAGCATCGGGCGCGAGAAGGCCGGGATCTTTCGCGCGGAACGTCCGGCCATCGTCGGTGAAGCCGATCCGCCCGCCGGTTTGATCGAGGCAGCGACGAAGATCGGCGCATCGCTGCAGATCTGCGGCCGGGATTTTGCTTTCGAGCGCGTCGATTCGCAGCACTGGCGCTGGAGCAATGCCGCAACCGCGCTGACCCTGCCGCTGCCGCGTCTGCTGGCGTCGTGCCAGCTCGCCAACGCGTCGGCGGCAATCGCGGCGCTGTATGCGCTGCGCGAACGCATCGGCTGGTCCGAAGCGGCAATCGCTGCCGGCGTCATGCGCGCGCGGGTCGGTGCGCGCCTGCAGCGCTTCGGCGGCACTCCGCAGCTGATCGTCGATGTCGCCCACAATCCGCAGGCAGCGCGTGTACTCGCGCAGTGGCTGCGCGCAACGCCGGCGCCGGGACGCACGCTCGCGGTCTTCGGCGCGCTCGGCGACAAGGACGTGCGCGGCATCGTCGATGCGCTCGCCGGCGAGTTCGATGCGTGGTTCATCGGCGGACTTGCGACGGTTTCTCCGCGCGGGCTCGATGCGCAGGCATTGCGCGACATCGTCACCGCCGCGTTCGATGCGAATGCTCGAGTGACGACGCACCTCGATGTCACGGAGGCGCTGGCCGGCGCGTTCTCGTTCGCCCGCGAGGGCGATCGCGTCATCGCATTCGGCTCGTTCTTCGTCGCCGAGGCGGCGCTGCGATTCGCGTCGGCGAACGCGCTCGCCGGCGTGGATTAGCGTGTCGGTGACGTGGCCGCGACGGTCGAACACGGCCGTTCACGCAGCCTCGCCGGCATGCCGCCGCCAGGCGATGCCGAAACGAGGTCTCAGCATCAATACAGTTGGCAGGCGCGTATAATCGCGCCGATTTTCACGACACGGGTAGGTGATGGATTTGTCGCTGAAACAGCGTTTGCTCGGCGCTGCCGTGCTGATCGCGCTCGCCGTGATCTTCATCCCGATGTTCATGTCGGGCTCGGCACCGCAGAAATCCGCCGAGATGGAAACCTCCAGTCTGGCGATTCCGCCCGCACCGGACCGCGAATTCCAGACACGCGTACTGCCGGTTGACCCGGCAGCGCAGAATCCGACCTCGGCGGCACCTGCGCCGGTCTCGCCCGATCACATCGCGACCGTCGACACCGCTACGGCGCCGAAACCGGATGCCGCGACCGCGTTGCCGGAACCGGTGCCGACGCCGGCCGCGCCCGCACCCGTGAAACCCGAGCCGGCGACCGCGCCTCCGGCGCCGACCGAATCATCGAAGCCGGCACCCGGGCAGGCCGCGAACGGACGTTTCTTCGTGCATCTCGGCGTCTACTCGGCGACGAAGAACGCAGCTGATCTGGTGGCGGCATTGAAGAAGGGTGGTTTCCCGGCCTTCACCGAAACCAGCGAATACCAAGGCAAGCCGGCCGAGCGCGTGCGTGTCGGACCGTTCGAAGATCGCGCCGCGGCCGAAGCCGCACGCTTGCGCATCAAGCAGCTGAAACCGACCGTACCCGGCAGCATCGTGCAATTGGCCAGCGATGCGAAAGCCGACGCGCCCGCGACTGCGTTGCCGGCCAAGCGCGCCGGCACCTGGGCCGTGCAGCTCGGTGCGCTGAAGACTGCCGACGACGCGAACAAATTGCGTGATCGCTTGAAGAATGCCGGATTCGTCGCCTTCGTCGACAAACTCAATGCCAACGGAACCACGCTCTGGCGCGTGCGCGCGGGTCCCGAAGTCGATCGCGGCGCTGCCGACAAGCTGAAGGCGAACATCAAGGAGAAGCTGAAGCTCGACGGCATGATCGTGACGCTGTGATGCAGCGGGTGACGAGGGATCGGGAATCGCGAATCGGGCCTGTGCTGCAAACTCCCGTTTCGCTCGCACCAAGCGCGATCTCCGAGTTCCGATTTCCGGCGCCTCGATGAACTGGGCCGACTACACCATCCTCGCGGTCCTCGGACTCTCGGTGCTGATGGGTTTGTGGCGCGGTTTCATCGGCGAGGTGCTGGCGCTGGCGATCTGGGCGTGTGCGTTCTGGGTCGCCTGGCTGTTCGGGCCGGCTCTTGCAGAACGCTTTTCCGTCAGCATATCCACGCCGTCGGTACGTATCTTGCTGGCGTATGTTCTGTGCTTCATCGCGGTATTGATTGCCGGCGCGATCGTCACGTTTCTGATGCGCAAGCTGGTCGAAGGCAGTGGATTGTCGGGTAGCGATCGTCTGCTCGGCATGGTGTTCGGTCTGGTGCGCGGACTCGCACTGGTGGTGCTGGTGGTGCTGTTGATGGGCTTCACGCCGTTTCCGCGCGATCCCTGGTGGAGCCAGTCGCGCTTGCTGCCGAGTTTCGAGAGTGGCGCGCGCTGGCTCGGTGCGCGACTTCCGAGCGAGGTGGCGCGCTACCTCGAACCGATGGATGTCTTGCTCAAACCCCTGGTGCTGCCGGCTCCCGAGAAGAAGCCGGCGCCACCGCCGAAATCCCCGTCTACCTGAAGTACCCAGACCATGTGTGGAATCATCGGCATCGTCGGCAAATCGGAAGTCGCTTCGGCGCTCTACGACGCGCTCACCGTCCTGCAGCATCGCGGTCAGGATGCCGCCGGCATCGCGACCATCGACGGCAACCGCCTGCGCCTGCACAAGGGCGGCGGTCTGGTGCGCGACGTGTTCGATCGCGAAAGCATGCTGAGCCTGCGCGGCAGCGTCGGCATCGGCCACTGCCGCTATCCGACGGCGGGTTCGGACGGTTCGTCCGAGGCGCAGCCGCTGTACGTGAACTCGCCGTACGGCATCGCGCTCGCGCATAACGGCAACCTGATCAATACCGACACGTTGCGGCGCGAAGTGTTCGAGGACGATCGCCGCCACATCAATACCGATTCGGATTCGGAGATCCTGCTCAACGTGCTCGCGCACGAATTGCAGATCCAGGACCGCATGACGCTGTCGCCGGACAACATCTTCAAGGCGGTCGCCGGCACCCACGCGCGCTGTGTCGGCGGCTATGCCGTGGTGTCGCTGCTGCTCGGCTACGGCGTGCTCGCGTTCCGTGATCCGCACGGAATCCGGCCGCTGGTGCTCGGCGAACGCGAGACGGCGGCGGGCAAGGAATATGCGGTCGCTTCGGAATCGGTCGCGCTCGATATTCTCGGATTCAAGCTGCTGCGCGACGTCGCTCCGGGCGAAGCGGTGTTGCTGACGCTCGACGGCAAGCTGTTCGCGCGCCAGTGCGCCGAGCCGGCCGTGCATGCGCCGTGCATTTTTGAATATGTGTACCTTGCGCGACCGGATTCGATGATCGAGGACGTCTCGGTCTACAAGGCGCGCCTGCGCATGGGCGAAAAACTCGCCGAGAAGATCCTGCGCCTGATGCCCGATCACGACATCGATTCGGTGATCCCGATCCCGGATACCTCGCGCACCGCGGCCGGTCCGCTGGCGCAGGCGCTCGGCGTGCCGGTGCGCGACGGCTTCGTCAAGAACCACTACATCGGCCGCACCTTCATCATGCCGGGCCAGAGCGAGCGCGTGAAATCGGTGCGCCGCAAGCTCAACCCGATCGGTCTGGAATTCCGCAAGAAGAATGTGTTGCTGGTCGACGATTCGATCGTGCGCGGTACCACTTCGCGGCAGATCATCCAGATGGCGCGCGATGCCGGCGCGAAGAAGGTGTATCTGGCCTCGGCGGCGCCGCCGGTGCGCTATCCGAACATCTACGGCATCGACATGCCGGTGGTCGCCGAACTCGTCGCCAACGGCCGCACGGTCGAGGAGATCGAGAAGATACTCGGCGCGGACAAGTTGATCTATCAGGACCTGGACGATCTGATCTGGGCCGTGCAGGATGGCAACGAAGATCTCAAGCAGTTCGACACCTCGTGTTTTTCCGGTGAATACGTCACCGGGGTGGAGCCGACGTATCTGCGCGATCTCGAGTTCGCGCGGTCCGATGATGCGAAGATGCAGCGGCGTCAGGCGGGCTGATTTCGTCACGCTTTCGCGCACGGGTTGGCGCAAGCTCACGCGCTCGCTCGGCGCCGCGTCATCGCGCTGTCACCCGGACGTTTTCTCCCGACGTGAAGACGTCGGAAGCCATTGAGCTCCCTGCGCTGCACCTCATCGGGCAGCTCTCATGGATAATGCAGGTCGATGCAAGACGCAAAGACGTGCTCCATGGCAGGCAACGACTCGCAAGAAAACCTGTTCGACGCGGCCGCACGCTGTCTGGCCTGCGCTGACCCGGCGCAGAAGCTTGCGCTGACGCATGCAACTGCGACGGCGATACTCGCCGGGGAACTGCGCATCGACGCTGCGACGGCGCTGCCGACGCCGATCGGCATGCCCGGTCGGCCTGCGCGGCCCGTGCTGGTCGCGCCGCGCCGCCTTGCGCAACGCGGACTCGGAACACCGGAGGGCAGGGCGGCGCTCGTGCACGCGGTCGCCCACATCGAATTCAACGCGATCAACCTGGCCTGGGACGCGGTCTACCGCTTCCGCGACATGCCAGTCGCTTACTACCGCGACTGGGCCCAGGTTGCCGCCGACGAAGCCCGTCACTTCGCGCTGCTGCAGGCGCGACTCGCCGAACTCGGGCATGCCTACGGCGATTTCGACGCACACGATGGGCTGTGGGACATGGCTGTGCGCACCGCCGATTCCTGTCTGGCGCGCATGGCCCTGGTGCCGCGCGTGCTCGAAGCGCGCGGACTGGACGTGACGCCCGGCATGATCGAGCGCCTGCGCAACGTCGGCGATCACGACACCGTGGCGATTCTGCAGATCATCCTGCGCGAGGAGGTTGCGCACGTCGCGGCGGGATCGCGCTGGTTCGCCTGGTGCTGCGAACGCGCCGGCGTCGATGCACCGGCGACCTTTCATTCGCTGCTCGAAACCCATCTGCGCGGAGCCGTGCGCGGACCCTTCAACACCGATGCGCGTCTGCAGGCCGGCTTCAGCGCAGCCGAACTCGCACGCCTGGACGAACTCGCCGCATGAGGCGCGCGCTGTTCGCGCTCGCGCTCGCAGCCGGCGTGCTCGTATTGCTGCTGTGGGCCGCCCGCGTGGACTGGCACGCGCCGATCAGTCCGGCTGCGCAGCGTGTGTTCAACGGCAGCGAATTCGCCGCGGTATTCGGCAAGGGCACGGCGCAATCCGGTCGTCTGCACATGGATGCGGCAGCGGAAGATTTTTCGAGTCTGCAGTCGGTCACGTTGCGCAATCTTGCGGCGCGCGATTTCAGCACCCTGCGCTATCGCTTCGAGAACTTTCCACGCACGCTGGAGTTGTCGCTCGTATTCCGCACCAGCGAAGCGCCCGACGACGTCCGCACGATTTCATTGCCGTGGCCGGGTGACGGCGTCGCGAGTTTCGATCTGTCGCATGTCGAGGCGTGGCAGGGCGACATCATCGAACTCGGTTTCGCACAATTCGCGACCGGCCAGCTGGTGCCGGCCGAGCTGGGTTTCAAACCGTTCGACCTGGTCGACATGGAGCTGTGGTCGCCATCGTGGCGCGGCGATCTGGCCGCGCTCGCGACCGATTGGTTCGGCGCCTGGCCGTGGAGTCAGCGTTCGGTGCATGCGCTCGGTCGCGAAGGCGATGCGCCGCATGCGCGTTCGGCTGTCCTCGTCATCGCGCTCGGCGCCGGCATCGCGATCGGTCTGGCGATGCTGTTGCTCGGATTGCGCGGGCAACGGCTGCTGGTCGTTGCCGGAATCTGCATCGCGCTGGCGTGGATCGCGCTGGACCTGCGTTGGCAGACCGGTCTTGCGCAGCGCCTGCTTTCGACGCGCGCCCTGTATGCGGGGCTGGATTGGCCGCAGCGTTCGCGCATCGTCGGCGACGGCGAAATTCTGCAGGCGGCCGACGAGCTCAAGACTATTCTGCAGGGCGAGCCTGCAAAGACGCGCATCCTGCTGGAAGCGCGCAGCGGCTACGAATGGCTGCGCCTGGTCTGGCATTCGCTGCCGCTGAATGTCACCGGTTTGCAGCTCGCGGCCACGTTTGGCGCGAGCCTGCCGGAGAATTGCGTGATCGTGTTCTACGACGACGATACCTGGACCACCAATCCGGCCCTGCGCAAGCTGCTCGCACACAGCGAGCGCATCACCTCGGTGCAGTCGCTGCACAAGAGCGGATTCGAGGCGAGTCGCCTCGTTGTTTTCCGGTTCCATCATGGGCATTGAATACCTACTCGCCTGGCTGTTGCCGCTGCTCCTCGGCAGCGGCCTGTGGTGGCTGTCGAACGGAGGTCGCCGCAGCAACGGCGACATCGCGGCGAGCCTCGGTGTCGGCTGGATCGGCGGCCTGTTCGTCTGCGCGTTCGCGGCGAGCCTGCGTGCGCGTGGCGATACGCTGGATGCGCTGTCGCTGACAGCGCCGTGGCTGGGCGGACTTGCGCTGCTCGCGTGGGTCGGCGCTGTCGTGCGCACGCGCCGTTCTGGCACGCTTTCGCCGAGACCTGCGCGTACCGATCAGGATTCACTGTCGCGCGTGATCTGGTGGGTGCTGCTCGCGCTGATCGTCGTGCGCCTGCTGCTGCTCGCCGACGAGGCGTCGCTGCGCCCGATATTTCCCTGGGATGCGTGGTCGGCCTGGGCGGTGAAGCCGAAGACCTGGATCCTGCTCGGTCACGCCGATCCGTATGTGTCGATGGCCGGCTGGCTGGCCGATCCGAGCGCTGCGAGGCGAACGGCGGCGTCCTGGAACTATCCCGAACTGCTCGCCTGGGTGCAGGTCTGGTTTGCCAGCGCTGCCGGCGGCTGGAACGAACCCCTGGTCGACCTCGCCTGGTGCGGCGCGCTCGGCGCGTTTGCACTGGCGGCCTATGGCTACTGGCGCAGCTTCGGCCTGCGTGGATGGATCGCGATCGTGCTGGTGTACGCGCTGGTCTCGCTGCCCCTGGTCGATGCGCATGTCGCGCTGGCCGGCTATGCCGATCTGTGGCTCGCGGTCACGCTCGGGTTGGCGACGCTGGCGTGGACGCGCTGGCTGATCCTGCGCGAGCGCAGCCAATGGTTGCTCGCGATCGCATTCGCGCTGTGCATGCCGGCGATCAAGCTCGAAGGCGCGATCTGGCTGCTCGGATTTTCCGCGGTGGTGGTGCTCGACCTGCTGCCTTCACTGTGGCGAAAATTCGTGGCTGCAGGCGTGGTCGTGCTGGTCGTCGGCGGCTTGCTGCTCGGCGGCTTCGCGTTGCCGATGCTCGGCCTCGGCTGGGTGCACTTCGCATGGGACAGCGTCGACATTCCCTCGGTCGGAACCTTCAAGCTGGCCTGGCATCCGGTCGGCAACGCGATGCTGGCCAGCCTTTTCACGCTGCCGAACTGGCATTTGCTGTGGTACGTGTTTCCGGTTGTGGTCAGTTTGCGCTGGCGGCGTTTGCTGCACGATCACGTCGCACGCATGCTGTGCCTGCTCGTGCTGCAGCAGTTCGCGTTCCTGTTCCTGTTGTTCTTCTTCACCGACGCGGCGGCGTGGGCGCAGGATTTCACCAGCGCGAACCGGCTGATCCTGCAGGTCGTGCCCTGCCTGTTCGTTTTCGTGGCGGTGTTGCTGCGCGAAGTGGGTCCGGGGCGCCGGCTCAGCGCAAGGCGGCCTGGTATGTCGCGCGGACCATTGCGGCCGATCGCGCCAGTGTGAAGCGCGCTTCCCAGCGCGCACGTCCGGCCGCACCGAGACGGCGTCGTAGCCCGGCATCGCGCAGGCGTTCGAGTGCACGCGCCAGCGCCTCGGCATCGCCCGGCGGAAACTGGAAGCCGGTGTCCTGGTCGACGACGACCTCACCGACCCCCGAGCCTGCAATATCGCTGACGACCACCGGCAACCCGGCGCGCATCGCTTCGAGCAGGACCAGACCGAAGGCCTCGCTGCGATCCAGCGACGGCAGCACGAACACATCGGCGCCGGCATAGGCGGACGCCAGCGCGGCGTCGTCGAGCGTGCCGGCGAACGCGATGCGGTCGTCGACGCCGCGCAGACGCGCGCGCTCGCGCAACTCGCGTTCGCATTCGCCGCTGCCGACCAGCAGCAGGGACGCATCGGCGAGCTGCGCGAGCGCGTCGATCAGCACGCCGAAGCCCTTGTAATGACTCAGGCGGCCGACCGCGAGCAGGCGCAGGCCATCGCGTCGCGGCCAGTGTGCAAGCTCGGGCAGGGCAGGCGAGGCTTCGTCGATGCCGAGCGCAATCACGACAGTTTTCGCGCGCCACGCGGCGAGCGCGAGGCTGGCGTCGAGATAGGCCTGCGAGGTCGCGATGATCGAGTGCGCGCGCGCCAGCATGGCTTGCTCGAACGGCCGATAGAGCCGGTACGCGCTGCGCAGCCGCCAGTCCGGCGCCTGCGGCGACACATCGGCATGCCAATGCACGATCCACGGCAGCCGACGCGCGGCCGGACTTGCAAGCGCGGCAAAACACGAGGGATTCGGTGCGTGCAGATGCAGCAGGTCGGGTTTGAATTCCCGCAGCGCGCGCGCCAGTTCGAGCGGAAACGCCGGACTCAGCGGCGTGTAGACGAGTTCGGCGAGACAGCCGGCGCGACGCACGTCGACGCCGTCGAGCGTTTCCTGCGCGCGCCGCCAGTGTCCGGGCGGCTGATGCACCAGCACCGCGACCTCATCGCCGTGCGCGACGCTCCATTGCGCCAGCGCCTGCGTATAGCGTTCGATGCCGCCGCGCTGCGGCGCATAGTATTTGCCGACGTGAAGGACGCGCACGCGCAGTCCGACGTGCTCAGATGTCGTCGGCGTCGGAACGCGTATCGCGTTCGGAGCGGCCGCCGAGGCGATCCAGTTCCTGTTCGAGGATCGCCAGCTTCTGGGTCAGGCGACGAATCTGGCGCTCCTGTTTCGAGCGGTCGATGTCGAGCTTGAGCATGCGGATCAGGATCAGCGAAACGCCGACGATGATCGGCAACACCGGCGCATAGACGATGCCGGTCAGACGTCCGAGCCAGACGACCAGGGCCGGAAACACCCCGAGCGCGAAGGTCGCGATCGCTATCGCGAACCACCACACCGCATAAGGACCGTGCAGATGGTCGCGCCGCACCAGGAACAGGATCGCGCCCGCGAGCGCGAAACCGAGGATTGCCGAGGTGATCTGGCCGGTCAGCATCATGCGCGTCCCGCGTCCGCCGCCGCTACATGGCGGCGTCCGGCGTCCAGCTGGGCGAGGCAGATCACCGTGGTGTGCAATAGATAGCGTGCGACCACCCACCAGGAGGCGAACACGCGCGAATGCCCCTGACGTCGCGGCAGCATCGGCGCGGGGGTCTCCTCGATGCTCAGCCCGTGGCGCGCCAGCAGCATCAGCACGCCGACATCCTGATAGTCGAGCAGGCTCGCCGCCGGTCCAGCCAGGATCGCGATCGCGCGGCCATCGTACAGTCGCAGGCCCGAGGTGAAATCCGCCAGCTTGAGGCCGGTGAGGGCGCGCAGATAGCGCCAGGCCAGGCGCTTGGCGAGGCTGAGGCGGCCGACGCAGGTGCCGATCACCACGTTCGCCCCGGATTGTGCTTGCGCTGTGAACAAGGCCGGCAGCGAGTCCGGCAGATGCTGGCCGTCCGCATCCAGCGTGATGACGCCGGCGAACCCGTTGCGCAAGGCATAGCGGATGCCCGCCTGCGTCGCGCCCCATGCGCCCAGCCCGAGCGGCAGGCTCAAGGTCTCGGCGCCGGCGGCACGTGCCTGCGCCGCGCTCGCATCCGAACTCGCATCGTCGACCACCAGCACGGTACAGCCGAGCGCCGCGCGCACCCCGGCCACGACCGCACCGACCGTGAGCGCCTCGTCACGCGCGGGAATGACAGCGAGACAGTCGGCAGCACGGAGCGGTGCGGAATCGAGTCGGGTCACGGAAGGGGCGCTGCGAAGGGAGGCGCGATTCTCCGGGTCGGGTCGGGGAAGGTCAACGGCAGCGGCGAACCGGCTGCGCCAGGCGGAGCGCTTCTGCCGGGAAGACCTTGAGCCTTCGCTCAGCCGGGTCGCACGCTCGTCCTTTATAAGGAACACATCGACCGGACTCGGGAATGCCGAGCGGACGCAGGCCTCAGTGACGGCTCATGGGGCCCTCAGACCCCTTGCCCAAGCGCCGCGCATCCGGCATCTTCCGGGTCGGGAGGGCGGGGAACAAAGTTTTTTTCACGGTCCGTGTCCGGTTCTTCCGCGCTCATGCGTCATACAGCTTCGTGGGCTGGAGGCGCTGCGCCGACAGCCGGGAAAGGACCATTTGCAGTGGGGCCCCTCTTCTCGAAACTGGCAAGGTTAGCCAAGCCCACGCACGGCCGTGTTGACATGGTGTTCATACTTCACTATCGTCCGCGCGGGTCGGGCTTGGTTAACCAATATTTACAAACCAAACGCGGATGGGGACTGCACCTCGCCCGAGACTTCTCTAGGGAGATTTCCATGAACACGAAGATGAAAGCACTTTCTCTGGCTCTGGTTGGTCTGGCTGGCTTCGCTGGCAGCGCCATGGCGGCTTGCCCGGCGGGTCCGGATATCGCACACGGTGGCGCTTGGTCCGGAGCACCTGTGTTCCAGGGCACCGTTGCAATTTCGACACCCGGGTTGGCTTCGACCGAGTGCAAGATGGATTCGGCAATCAACGCAAGTGCAAGTGGTGCCGCATTCGCCACGGTCGAAGACGATTCGCCGACTGCAGAACCGAGCTATCGCGCGTCTTTCATCATCGACGCCGATACCTTGACCAATCAGTCGCTTCTTCAGGGCGTGACTATTTTTTCCGCCAACTCGACCGCAAACGGCAAGTCGGTATTTTTCAGCATCTTCGGTGACGGAGCCGGCGGTCGCACGCTGGGATATTTCGTTGCCGACAGCAGCCAGCCGAGCGGCCTGGTTTCCGGCGCAGCGACGCTCGCGGCTGGCGAAAACCACGTCGAGTTCAAGCTTTTGACCGGAGCCAGCGGTGCGGGTAACTTCACGCTGTGGGTTAACAGCAATGTCGAAGCGTCGCCGACGATTCCCGCCGTCGCTGTCACGAATGATGCATACACTGTCGACACCACTTTCGTGGGCCTCGCGGCTCCGTCGACCCAGTACGTGACCGCGTTTGCCGGAACGGCAGTTTCGTTTGACCAGTTCGACTCGCGTCGAACGTTGTTCATCGGCTATTAATTGGCTTGTTACCTGTTAACTACGGAGTGAAAATAATGATCAAGACAACATGTGCCCTCGCGTTGGTCGCGGCGCTTGCAGTTCCGGCGCTTGCGCAGGCTCAGGCAACATGCGCAACCGCGCAGGTTGTGCAATCGAACGCAACGATCAGCGGCGATACGACAACCGCTGGCAATCCGATTGGTGCGTTTGGTCCACTGCCGAGCCCACACAACGATCTGATTTACACCTTTACGCCGACTGGCGCAGGCGCGAGCGGCAATATCACCGTTACGGCTGCGAATTATAACTATGGTATCTTCTTGACGACTGACTGCAATGGGAGCACCAGTGCTCCGCTCCAGGCTGCAACTGGCCCGGCAGCGGGTAATGGCTTTCCGGTTGATGGCACCACTGTCGGAACGCAGTATTATCTGATTGTTTCAGGAAATCCGTCGGTAAATGCGCCGCAGAATGGTACGTTTACTTTTACCACTCCGACGTTTCCGGTCACGCTGCAGCAGTTTTCGATCGACTGATAGATTTGCTGTCCGTTGATTTTTGATTGAAAAGGCCCGGTTCGCCGGGCCTTTTTTTGTCTGAAAATTCGGGTCTTTAATGCCCGCAAAGAACTGATCAGTGTTCGAGGCCCATGGTATTCGCGAATATTATTCTGGTTGCCGCCGCTCTAATGGCGCCGCCCGATTCTCTCAAGATCCAGGATTGTCGATTCGAAGATGCTTATTCGTTTCAGTCTGCAAGTTGCAGCATCAAACTGACGAATGAAGGAAAAAAAGAAATCACTGTAAGTGTCGTCCCAGACTACGCGGACGATGCGGTCGGGCCGAAGATTGTGAAGATCCCTGCTGGGCGGAGCGCTGAGGTGCAGGCTGATGTCGCCTTGCGCAACGCTGTCGGCGAAGTGGTCCATTATTTCAGAGTAGTTCCAGTTGGAGCTACGCATGCGATTGGCTCCGCAAAGGTCGGCGGTTTCGTATTGTCGGCGCTGAACGATGTGCGGCCCGCGCTCGATATGGGCAGCATCGATGTCACGGTCTCGGGTCAAAACAAGACGATACGCATTGAAAGCAACGAATCGGAGAATTTCCGACTCTCCAAAGTACTGGAGACGCCGCCCGGTGTCCGAGCAACCGTACAGGGAGATGGACGTACCGTGCAGGTCGCGCTCACTCCTGACGCCGCATGGGCGATGCTGGATGGCGACATAAAGATCTCGACACAAGACTCGCAGCAAACTCAAGTGTGGGTGCGTATTTCAGCAAACGCGCACGGGCCGATTTCGGCTCCCGGAAATCCAATTTCGATGGGTGTCCTCGCGTGGGATTCGCCGCGCGAGCTCGCCATACCTCTGAAGGAAAAGAGCGGGCGATCCTTTGAGATCGGCCCAATCAGAATGGAAGGGAATCTGACCGGCGACGCGAAGGAGGCAGCCTGCGAGCCAGCAATGGCCGACTGCAAGGCCATACGACTGAAGCTCTCGGACAAGCAAACGATCGGGCTTTTTCGAGGCGCTGTGGTGGTGGATTTGCCTGACTACAAGAAACCGCTGTCTATTTCGGTATTTGGCTTGCTGCGGCCTCCTGTTGCGCACGATGAGCAGGATTCGACCCAGGCTATTAAAACAGGATCTCAAAATCCGGATTCATCGCGCGACGGTCTGATTACAGCAGGGAATAAGGTCACTAGTCTGCCGATAAAGTTGGCCCAGGACGGGACTCTGACCAAGGAACCCTCGCAGACAGATCTTGAACAAGTCGTACCCGCGGGCAGAGGTCCGTTGCTCAAATGGACGATTACCCAAGATGATGGGGTTCACGGCTATCAAATCTTTCGCGCATCGGCAGCCGAAGGGCCGTTCAATCTCATGACCGCGAAAGTCATTCCTGCGCAGGTACGCAAGGGTGGCAGTTCGTTTTACGCATGGCGAGACACCACGGCCGAACCTGGCTCTATCCATTGGTACTACGTCGGCATCGTATATGTAGATGGACACAAACAGCAGTTGACGGGCGCGCAGCGTGCCGTGGCAAAATAAGTTGTAGATATGAAGGCGTTGATTCGCCCTCGACTTCACAACTTCGTACGCCAAGGAGAAGCAATGAACATCCTCATTCGTGGTCTGTTTTTTTCGTCGTTACTTGGCGGTGCGGTTACTGCGCAGGCGCAGATGACGTGCGCGACCGCGCAGCCAATCTTCGGGCACGTGGCAGTAAGCGGAGATACGACGACCGCGGGGAATCCTATCGGCGCATTTGGTCCGCTGCCGAGTCCACACAACGATCTGATCTATACATTGACGCCGACCGGCGATGGTGCCTTCGGCACCATCGTAGTGACAGCCGCAAATTACAACTACGGAATCTTTCTGACCACCGATTGCAATGGAAGCACCAGTCCTCCGTTGCAGGCTGCGACAGGACCCGCTGTGGGTGGCAGCATCAACATTGATGGCACCGTGGTGGGTACTCGGTATTTCATCATTGTTTCCGGAAATCCGTCGGTAAACGCTCCGCAAAACGGGACGTTCACGTTTGTCGCACCGCTAATACCGGTTACGCTACAGAAATTTTCGATCGAATAACTGTAATGACCCACTGAATTCCTGCTCAGGTGTTACCTTTGAAGAAGGAGACACCGATGAGTGCAGTGATGGAGAAGAGATCAAGCGTTGGACCGCGCGGCGCAAGTCTGCGTTGGTACTGGAAATCATCCAGGGCAAGACGACGGTGGCCGAAGCGAGTCGAGCATTCGACATCACGCCGTCCGAGATCCAGGACTGGGTCGATCAGGGGAAGGCCGGCATGGAGAACGCGCTGCGTGCCAAGCCTGAGGATGTGCGCGAGCAGTACGAGCGCCAGTTGAAGGATCTTCAGGAAGCCTATGGCGAAGCGATGCTGGAGCTGCGCGCGCGAAAAAAATTGCAGTCCCTGCTGGGCAAGGACGAGACCTGATGGTCACGATCCGGCAGGGAATGCAGAAGCTGCGTCACCGTGTCGATGTCGCAGCTATGCCGCTGGTTCGAGGTGCCGCGACGCTCGGTTTATTACCGCCCCATCAAAGCCTCGCCATGTATCCAGTCTAAGCTGGCTGAGCCAATCAAGGCGATGATCGAAGAAGACCCTCGTTCGGTTATCGTACAGTGGCTGGCTGTTCGGCATGAACAAGAATACGGTCCAGCGCATCTTCCAGTTCAAAGGCTGGCAGGTGCGCAAGCGATCTGTGGGCGGTCCTTCCCCCGTAGAGTGAGTCCAACGATTCCTGGAAACTCTCCCCAACGGAGGTTTCCATGCGCAAGTCCAAGTTCAGTGAGAGTCAGATCGCGGACATCTTGAGAGAGGCCGAAGCGGGCCT
>Ga0247779_1000438_pt1 | contig 26976 bp, 16 predicted proteins | sample UWRJL221509R5_FD_179925 | JGI IMG/M metagenome (GOLD analysis project Ga0247779, IMG submission 179925) | Plant litter microbial communities from Arlington Agricultural Research Station in Wisconsin, United States - UWRJ-L221-509R-5 | ecosystem: Environmental > Terrestrial > Plant litter >... | reverse complement strand
GATCGCGTCCAGATCCTTTTTCGACACCGGACCGCCCTGGCTGTGCGCGGTGATTGCGCCCTGTGCTTGCTCCTGCAACGTCCCTTTGCGGCCGTCGTATTGATAGGGCGCGGTGATGGCCGAGTTTTCCACGGTGGGCACGGCACGCCAAACGGCGAGCTTGCGATCGGGCGGGGTCACGACGTTGCCGTCGAAGTCGAGCAGATCCATGTTGCCCGGCAGGTCCAAAACCACGCGCACGAGGCCCTTCTCGAGGTGCGCATAGGTCGGCGGGTTGATCAGCGGGTCATCGGCGTCGATGGGATTGAACAGCGGATCGGTCGGGTGGCTCGCGAGCAGCGCCGTCACGTGGGCGGGGGTCAATACCGTGTGTTCTTCCTGCACGTGACAAGTGGCGCACGAGCGCCCGTTCGTGTGCGGAAAGGCGGTCTCGAACAGGTGCTCACCTTTCGGTTCTCGGTTTCCGTACAGCGGCTCGTCGATGCTCGTCGTGCCCGGTTCCTCGGCCACGCCTCCACACGCGCTCAGCACGAGCAGCGGCACGGCTGGCCAAGATCGCAGCTTTCGCGCGAGCGCGGGCATGCGCTCCGACCGTGCACTAGATACCCCGGACGACATGGCTTTCGACGACATCGTGGAACCTCCCTATATTGAAGCCGCGCGACCGGCGAAAACCGACGCGTGGTGATGCGAACGCTAACTCAATCATCCACACGGCGAGTGATAATTGCGCGCACGACTCGCGAGGAGTTGATGACGAGCACGATACGAGTCGGCCGTGTTTCGAGTGCTAAGCGTCGAGCGCGTGCGTTTCGTCGTACACGGCGACGGCTTTCGCCGGATGGCCGTTACGGGATCGGAATTGGAAGTTGGAGTCGCACGGTCGTTCCGCCGCCAGCGCTAGACTCCAACGTGAGCCGACCGCCAGCGATGATGGCGCGTTCGCGCATCCCGGCAATGCCGAGGCGCGCCGGGTTGTTGCTCGGAGGGGCGTCGGAGTCGAAGCCCCTGCCGTCGTCCTCGACGATCGCGAGCACCATGCCGCCGCGGCGCTCGATGCTCACGCTCACGCTCTCCGCAGCGGCGTGCTTGAACACGTTGTTCATCGCTTCCTGGACCACGCGATAGAGCGTCGTCTCGATCACGCTCGGCAAACGTGGCTCGTCGATGCCCGAGCACAAGAGATCGACCGCCGTGCCGCTGCGTTCGGCCCAAGCGTCCAGATAGCCAGACAGCGCGCGCGATAAGCCGAGCTCGTCGAGCGATGCCGGGCGGAGCTCGGAGGCCAATTGATGGATCTCCCGCCCCACCTGCTCGGCCGCGGCCCGCAGCTCTCGCAGCTTTCGTCCGGTTTGAACGCTGAGCGGGTCGGCTTCCAGCGCCTTGAGCCCGAGCATCAGCGCGGTGACTTGCTGACCCACTTCGTCGTGGAGCTCGCGCGAGATGCGACCGCGCTCTTCTTCCTGAGCGTTGACCAGGCGAACTTGCAGCTCTTGGCGCGCATGTTGAGCTTGGTTATGCATGCTGACCTCCGTGCGCAGCGCGGAGTTGACCGCGTCGAGCTGCGCGGTGCGTTCGGTCACGCGCGCTTCGAGCTCCCGCTGCCCGAGGCGCACGGCCTCTTTTGCCATGTGCAGCTCCGTGACGTCGATGAACGTCAGCACGACGCCCGCGATGCGGTCCTCATTGGTCCGATAGGGGAGTAGTCGGGAAAGGAAGAAGCGGCCGCCACTGTCTCCGACCTCTCGTTCGATGGGCACCAAATGCTCCAGCACCTTGGCTGCGTCCGACAACAGCTCCGGGTACGCCAGACGGGGGCGAAGGTGGGCGAGCGGGCGGCCGACGTCGGTTGGGATCAAGCTGAACAGCTCCACGGCTGGAGGCGTGAAGCGCATGATCTGTAGTTGACGATCGAGGAACACGGTCGCGATTGCCGTGGCGCCCATGAGGTTCCTTAGATCGCTATTGGCATGGGCCAGCCCATCCACGTTGCCCTTCAGCTCTAGGTTGACGGTCGTGAGCTCCTCGTTGATCGATTGCAGCTCTTCACGGCTGGTCTCGAGCTCCTCGGTGGCCGAACGCAGCTCTTCGTTCATGGCGTGGAGCTCTTCGTTGCTTGCCTTCAGCTCCTCGGTGGAAGCTTCGTGTTCCTCGACGATGTCCCGCCAATGTTGCTTGACCTGCTCGAGCTCGCGTTCGAGCTGGCGAACGAGCGGCTGCTCGCCCTCCCGTGCCGGCGAAAGCGCGCTGCCGTCGGGCTCGCGCAGCTCGAGCGTAATCAAGTACAAGTCGGGAGCCAGGGCCAGCGCTGGAACTACGCGGATCTCCACCAGTTGCCGGTTGCCCGCAAGCTCGAGCGCGATCGCGTCGGTAGTGGCAGCTTTACCCGATTGTCTGGCCCGGAACAAAGCGGCGCGCAGCTCTAGCCGAAGCAGCGGGTGAATCGAGCGGAACAGGTTGACGCTCGGCTCCCCGCCCGTGAATTTCAAGTACGGACTCGCCGTTTCGGACAGGTGAACGATGTTCGCGTCGTCATTCACGATCAAGGAGGGCGGCCCGAGCTGTTCGATCAGCTTCAAGTGCAGCTCACCCCAAGACAGCCGTTCTTGCGACGCGCGCATGGCGGCGATGGTCGCGTCGCCGGTCAGGAGACCCGCTCGCCGAGCGAGAGTCGCGCCCGCGTCGGCGTCCTGCAGCGCGAGCGTGCGCGCCAGGCTGCTCGCGCCCGAGGGCACGGGCATGGCCCCGCGCGCCGCCCCGCGCGCCGAGTAGATGCGCTGCTTCTTGTCGAGGACGTGAAATAGCTGGCTCGAGTCGTCGGCCGACTCGGACGTGCCCAGGAACAAGCGTCCTTCCGGCCGCAGCGCGAAGTGGAAGATATCGAATGCTCGCCGTTGTGCCGCGCCATTTAGATAGATGAGCAGATTGCGGCACGACAACAGGTCGAGCCGGGAGAATGGCGAGTCCTTCAGTAGATCGTGCACGGCGAAAAGCAGCACTTCACGCAATTCTCGCCGCACGCGGTAGCCGCGGTGCTCTTTGACGAAGAAACGCTGCAGGCGTTCGGGCGAAACGTCATTGCTGATGGTCGCTGGAAAGAGGCCATTGCGCGCTTCGCTCAGCACCTCCTCGTCCAGGTCGGTCGCGAATATTTGTAGGCTCGGCGGCGCGTCCAGCGTGCGTGCATGTTCGCTGAGCAGCATGGCAATCGAATAGGCCTCTTCGCCGCTGGCACAGGCAGGAACCCACACGCGCACCACGTCCGCCTGAGTCTTGTGCTTGAACAGCTCGGGGATGTGCTTTTCGAGAGCCTCGAAAGCCGCCGGGTCGCGGAAGAAATTCGTCACCGAAATCAGCAGATCTTGCAAGAGTGCGCCGGATTCGCCGGGGTGTGTGCGCAGATAGGCCAGATACTCCGATAGCTGCTCGACCTCGTTCACCTGCATGCGGCGCGCGATACGACGCACGATGGTGGCGCGCTTGTAGTAGCTGAAGTCACGCCCGGTTCGGGCATGCAGGAACGCCAGCACATCGCGTAGGGCCGCTTCGTCGGCGGAGGGGCTCGGGGGAGGGACGGCTGGGTTCGGCCCTAGCTCGGACGGCAGCTGAACGCGCTTTTCGTGTGCTTGATAGCGCAGCAACCGCTCCGGGATCTGGGAGGCGTTCAGCACCCAATCCACCATGCGCGTCGCAATGGCCGCGAGCGGCATCCCGGTGTGCTCGGCTTCGTTCGGGCTCTGGGCGATGGTGAGCCCGCCGCGTTCCTTGATGCGCTTGATCCCGAGCGCGCCGTCGCCGTCGCCGCCCGACAAGACGATGGCGACCGAATGTGGACCGTGCGTATCGGCGAGCGAACGGAAAAATAAGTCCACCGTCAGGCGTCTGCCGTGCTCGCGCTGCAAATCCGTGAGGCGTAGATGACCGTCCGTGAGCGAGAGGTATTTCCCGGGGGGGATCACGTACACGTGATCCGGCAATACCTCTTGTCCCTGGCGTGCCTGCTCGACAGGCATGCCCGTTGCTTGCTGCAGCACCTCGGCGAGCGAGCTCTCGTGCTCAGGAGCCAAATGCAAGATCACGACGAAGGCCAAGCCCGAAGTCGCCGGCATCGCTGCAAAGAAGCGGCACAACGCAGGGATGGAGCCCGCCGAGCCGCCCAGGCCAACCACGCGGATCGAGCCATTTCCGGCTGCCCGCACGGCGTCGTCCGACTCGTTCGCGAAGTCCTGCTCGCTCAGGTCGGGGTCGGCTGCAGTCTCGCCTTCCGGTAGCGCGTTGCCCATGCGCCAATCTACCCCCGGTGCCCCTCGGCCAGAAATCGGAAAGCGAAGCAGGAATGCTCAGGAAGACCCGATCGGATTAGCGGTCGACCCGTTCCAGGATTAGAGTGGGACACGAGACTGGCTGCGCGCAAGCAAGTCGAAGGCCCTCGAGCGTATATCCATGACCGCTGCTCTGAAGACCGACCTGCAGCCGTTGCGCCTGTTGCTGGTGGACGATCACCCGGTGCTCCGGGCCGGCCTGAATGCCTTGTTGTCGGCCGAGCCCGATCTGCAGGTGGTCGCGGAGGCAGACAACGGCGCGACAGCGGTCGAGCTGGCCTTGGAGCTAATGCCCGACCTGATCGTGATGGACGTGACGTTGCCGGGCCTCACGGGTGCGGAAGCGACGCGCCAAATCAAGCTCGCTCGTCCGGCGCTGGTGGTGCTCGCGTTGTCCGTCCATGAGGAGATCTCGTTTGCCCGCCTGTTGCTCGACGCCGGTGCCAGTGGTTACGCCCTGAAGCGCTCGGCGTGTGAGCAGTTGGTGCGCGCGGTGCGTGTGGTTGCGACGGGTGGAAGGTACCTCGATCCATCGCTGGAAGGTCACTTGTTGCGCCCAGCTGCCCGCGGCCGCCCGCTCGCTCGAATCGCCCCAGTGAGCTTGAGCGAACGTGAGATGGAGGTCGTGAAGCTGCTCGCGGAGGGGCTGACGATGAAAGAGATGGCCCAGCATTTGTCGTTGAGTCCCCGGACGTTGGAGACGTACCGCGCTCGTGCGCTCGAAAAGCTCGGGCTCAAGACGCGCGCTGAGTTGGTGCGTTATGCAATTCATTGCGGCTGGCTGAAGCAGTCCTGACGCGCGCTCGCCATGTTTTCGCGAGAGCCAGACTGTCAGTGAATCCACGGACAGCCAAGCTAGGCTGACGGAGTATCTTCGCTCTCGACCACCGCGCCGGGCTCGTTGCGTGCGCAGGGAAGGCGAAGCGCGTGAGAATTCTGATTGTCGAGGACGACGCTGATTCGGGCGAAGCGTTGATGCATTTGCTGCTAGACGTCGGCCACCAGGTGAGGCTCGTCATGAAGCCGGCGTTGGCGCGCGCCGCAGCGAGCGAGTTTCTGCCTGAAGTTGCCATTGTGGACATCGGGCTGCCCATGATTTCCGGCTACGAGGTGCTGGCGCTGTTGCGTGCGCTTCCCGAGCTTGCTGGCTGTCGCTTCTTTGCCGTTACCGCCCACGCTGGCGTTGACATGCTCGAGCGAAGTCTTGCTGCGGGCTTCGATCACCACCTGACCAAACCGTTGGCGGTGCCTCATTTGCTGCGCTGCCTCGACGGGCTCGGCTGAGCCTAGCAACGCTCGCATCTGCGGTGTACGGCTCGACACCCGTGAGGGTGCTGCTTCGGTGCAAATTTCGAGCAACAGTGTTTTCGAGCAACCTACTCGTGATTTCGTTGCTCGTCTGGACCTGAACGACAGCGTGCAATACCTCGAGGGTGATAGCGCGTATCGCGTCGCAATCATGCCTGGTTGAAATATTCTTCGTAGGCGCACGTTCGTGAGTCAGGATTGCGTTCTGACTGTGTCTGCTCGGCATGTCCGGCTCGCCAGCGTGCCGACGCGTGGTAGCCTGCCCGGGTGCGCATGGATTGTGTTTTGGTCTCCCGAAGGAGCCTTCCGTGGAAGCTCTCCTTTCCGCTCAGGCTCAGTTCCCTCGCGGCGATCGCCGGCCTCACGCTGACTTCCGCGTGCGTGTCCGGCAAAATCGAGGACGTTCCCACGCGCGACGGCAGCGGGAACGTCCCGTCGCAAGGGGGAGCGAGCGCGGGCGGGCAACCACCGGCAATGGGCAGCACGGCTGGCGGGTCGAATCCAGCGACCGGGTCGACCGATGTTGCCCCGACGGCGCTGCCCAAGGAGCAGGACTGCGCGACCCCGGATAACCCCGGTCCGCGCATCTTGCGACGCCTGACTGCGGGCGAATTCGCCGCGTCGATCGCGGATTTGTTCGGCAAATCCGCCCCGGTTGCACAGGTGTTCAACGATTCGCGCGTGCTCGGCTTCGCGGTGGATGCCAGCACGCTGCGCGTGCAGGACCTGAACGCCGACCAATTGATGACGAACGCCGAGGCAGTGGCTGACTGGGCGGTCACGAACAAGTCCGACTTGATCACGCAGCTCGCCCCGTGCGGCTCGCACGATGCCGCTTGCGCCAAAACGTTCATCATGAACTTCGGGCGCAAGGCGTTCCGCACCGCCATTCCCGAGAACGACTCGCGGATCCAGGCCTACAGTGACCTGTTCACCGCCGAGGCCGACTTCAAGACGGGCGTTTCCGCCGTCATCTCGGCCATGCTGCAGTCCCCCTATTTCCTGTACCGGAGCGAAATCGGGGCCAAGGACGCGACGGGGTCGACGGTCAGTCTGACGCCGTACGAGGTCGCGAGCAGCTTGTCCTATTTGCTCACGGGCAGCATGCCCGACGACACGTTGCTCAAGGCGGCTGACGACGCCGTGAAGAGCGGTAAAGCCGACGCCTTGACCGCGATGGTCGATGCCCAGGCGGACCGTCTGCTGGCACCGTCCGGGGCAGATCCGCTGGCACCGGCCGCGCAAGACGCATTGATGAATTTCATGAGCGGTTGGCTCGGGCTCGATCGGCTGTACACCAACGTCAAGGACGACACGGTGTACAAGCTGACCGACGCGGAGCGCGCCGGTGACGCAGCCGAGACCAAGAAGTTCATCCTGGGTATCTGGGGTGCTCCGACCGGCAACAGCGTGGGCGACTTGTTCACGGCCGCCAACAGCAGCGGTCCCGAAAGCGGCATCCTGGCCCAGCCGAGCATTCTGATCGGCTACGCGCGGGCGAACGGTTCGTCGCCGACGCAGCGCGGACACCTCGTGCGTTCACGTATCCTGTGCCAAGACGTACCGGCCCCGCCAGCGGGGCTCGACACCAAGTTCACACCGAGCACCAATCTCAAGACGACGCGCGAGCAATATCTCGAGGGGCACGCCGCAAAGGACCATCAACCTTGCTACGGCTGCCACAAGCTGATGGATCCGATCGGCGTCGCGTTCGAACATTACGACGCGTTCGGTAGGTACCGCACGGAAGAAAATATGGTGACGATCGACGCGACGGGCACCATCGTCCCGGGGAACGCGACCGACGTCGAGGTTGCAATCGACGGCCTGTCGGGCGCGAAAGGCTTGCAGACGTACCTCGCCCAGAGTGAGGACGTGAAAACCTGCCTGGTCCGCTATTGGTCCTATTATGCGTTCGGTACGGCAGACGCTTGCACGTACAAGGCCATTCGTAGCGTTGCGGCGGCCGATTCCTACTCTCTCAAGAGTGTCCTCAGGGGCATCCTTCACTCCCCGCGCTTCACCACGCGCGTCAAAGACCAGTAGGGCTTACGGGAAATCGCCATGTACAACCTGAGTCGCAGACAATTGACCCTCGGTGCCGGCGCCGGCATTTTGCTCGCGCCCTTCGTCTCGATGCTGAGGGAAGGCACGACGCGTGCCGGCACGACCAAGCAAGCCAAGCGGCTCTTGGTATTTTGCACGATGGGCACGAAGCCGGACAGCTGGAAGCCCACCGTGTCCGGTGAAACGATCAGCAGCTGGAGCGCGATGACGCAGCCGCTCAGCGCGATCAAGGACAACGTGCTGCTGGTCGAGGGCTGTCCCGCCGGTCAACCGGGGGAGGGGCATGGCTCGAACGCAGGGCTGACCGGTCAGGGCAACGGCTACTTCGCCATCAACAACGTGGTGCAGCCCGCGATCTCGGTGGATCAATTCGTCGCTGACAAGCTCAAGAAGGCCGGCGTAAATCGGCCGCTGGCCTCGCTGGTGCTCGGCGCCGACACCTCCGGTGGCGTCACCCTGTCTTATCGCGGCGGCAACCCGGTCGCGCCGATCGCGTCGCCGGCTTCGGCGTTCGCCACCGCGTTCGGCGGGGTGAGCAGTGGCGGCGGCACGCCCATGTCCGGCGGCAGCACGCCCATGCCCGATCTCGCGCTCAAGCGTCGGCAGAGCATTCTCAAGCTAGTATCCGGCGAGATCTCCGCCGTGAAGGATCGCCTGGGCACGAGCGAACGACAGAAGCTCGACGCGCACCTTCAGTCGATCAGCGACCTCGAAAACAAGCTGATGCAATCGAGTGGCAGCGGCACCAGCACTGGCGGGGGCAACCCCAACGCCGCCCAGGCCTGCGCGGGTCTCGCCAAGTCGAGCGACGCCAGCGGTACCCATCCCGCCATTGCCAACGACCTGCTGCACATGGACATTTTGGTGAACGCCTTGGCTTGCGACATCACGCGCGTAGGCGTGATTCAGTTCGGGACCGACCAAGGGCTGCAGGTCGATTTGCCGAGCCTGCAGGGTGATCAGCACAACGGTTTCATTCACTCGGGGGCAGGCGACAACTTCAAGAGCCTGATCGCCTTCGAAGCCTGGCTCGCGACGCAATTTGCGAAGCTGGTGACCAACCTCAAGAGCAAACCGGATCCGGACGGCGGCGGCGGTACGCTCTACGATTCGACGCTCGTGCTGTGGGCGCGCGACATGGGCGACGCCGTGAACCACGACATGAAGGATATGCGCTTCGTGCTCGCGGGCGGCGCTGGCGGCTACTTGAAGCAGGCCGCCGGTGGGCGCTACCTGAACGCGGGCGGCGGAGCCAGCAATCGCCACGAACGCGTGCTGTTGAACGTGCTCGAAGCCATGGGCATCACGGACTACGCCGGTTTCGGGGATCCGAACTTTACCGGCAAGTCTCCGCTACCGGGCATCGCCGCGACTTAGGTTTACTGCCAGCTGGGCAGGCTCGCCCGGCGCGGAGGCAAGGGCCGCCCAGCCCGGAGCTCAGTGCTCGAGTCGCTCCACGAGCGGCTTGCCCGTGCGAAAATCGCGCCCCTTGACCTCGATGTAGTCGACCGAAAGCGGGCCGCTGAGCTTCACGTAGATCGATGACAGCTCCGCGTTCACGCCGGCAATGGTCGTGCGCGCGGTCGCCACGCAGCGCCCGTTTTCGCCGCGGCGCGTCGTGATGCCGATTGCGCGAGCCACCTGTTTGAGGCGCAGCGCGTAGTCGCCGCCCGTAGGCCCACGCTTGACGGCCCTTTGAGCGGCGATCCCATAGCCGACGCGTGCGAACATGCCGAGTGCCTTGGTGTGCACGGGCGGTGGCTCGAACTGGCGCCAATAGGGCACGACGGCCTGGTCATTCGCGGCCGAGCAGGTCGCGTCGAGATGCATACCGTAGTCGACGCGATTGCCGCCGTCGCTCTTGTTGATGAAGAACACCGTCGGCACGTCATTCGCGCCGAACAGCGGGAATACCGCGTGTGCGGTGGCTGCCGTGAGCAGGCTGGTGAGCCCGACAACCAGCGCGATGCTGCGATTTCGTAGCCATGCTTGCGTCATAGGCTGCCCGATGACGCTCAGCATAGCCTGGCCGTGGACTTTCGCACGCTCGGTCCTCCACTAGCGGCAGGACCAGTCGTGACTCAGTGCGCGGGTGTCGCGTCCAGTCGCTGCTCGGCGATCATGCAGTCGGTGGCCAACATCAGGCCGGCGACGCTGGCCGCGTTCTGCAGGGCAGCCCGGACCACCTTGACGGGATCGATCACGCCCATCGCAAATAGCGCGCCGTATTCGTCGGTGGCAGCGTTGTAGCCGAAGTCGCCTTGGCCAGCCCGGACGCGGTTGACGACGATCGAGCCCTCGATCCCGGAATTTTCGGCGATTTGGCGCATCGGTTCTTCGATTGCACGGCGAATGATCTCCAGTCCGAAGCGCTGCTCGTCGCACAGTTTCAGCGTGTCGAGCGCCGCTTGCGCGCGGATCAGCGCGACGCCGCCGCCCGGCACGATGCCTTCCTGCACCGCCGCTCGCGTGGCGTGCAGGGCGTCTTCGACGCGCGCTTTCTTCTCTTTCATCTCCAGCTCGGTGGCTGCCCCGACTTTGATGATGGCCACGCCACCGACCAACTTAGCCAGGCGTTCCTGGATCTTTTCCTTGTCGTAGTCGCTCTCGGTGTGCTCGAGCTGAGCGCGGAGCTCCTCGATGCGCCCTTTGATCTTTTCCTTGGAGCCGGCGCCATCGACGATGGTGGTGGTGTCCTTGTCCAGCGTGATGCGCTTGGCGCGACCGAGGTCCGCGAGCGTCAAGTTCTCGAGCTTGATGCCGAGCTCTTCGCTGACGGTCTGGGCGCCGGTGAGCACGGCGATGTCACGCAGGATTTCCTTGCGGCGGTCTCCATAGCCTGGTGCCTTGACTGCCGCGCAATTCAAGGCGCCGCGCAGCTTGTTGACCACGAGAGTTGCCAAGGCTTCACCCTCGATGTCATCGGCGATGATGACAAGGGCCTGCTTTTCCTTGGCGATCGCTTCGAGCACCGGCACGAGATCGGCCATGTTGGAGATTTTCTTTTCGCTCACGAGCACATAAGCGTCTTCGAAAATGGCTTCCATGCGCTGGGCATCCGTGACGAAATACGGGGACGAATAGCCGCGGTCGAACTGCATGCCTTCGACCACGTCGAGCGTGGTCTCCGCCGTCTTGCTTTCTTCGACCGTGATCACTCCCTCTTGGCCGACCCGCTCCATGGCCTCGGCCAGCTTGGCACCGATTTCGCGGTCGCCGTTGGCGCTGATCGTCCCAACCTGAGCGATCTCCTGCGGATCTTTGGTGGGTTTCGCCATCTGCTTCAGCGACGAAGTGACGCACTCGACCGCCTGGTCGATGCCCAGCTTGATCTGGCCCGAGCTGTGACCGGCTGCTACCAGCCGCAGTCCCTCTCGGTAGATGGCCTGCGCGAGGACCGTGGCGGTCGTCGTGCCGTCCCCCGCGACATCACTGGTCTTGCTCGCCACTTCCCGCACCATCTGGGCGCCCATGTTCTCGAAGCGGTCGGAGAGCTGGATCTCTTTGGCGACCGTGACGCCGTCCTTGGTGATCGTGGGCGCGCCGTAGCTATTCTCGATCAAGACGTTCCGGCCACGCGGGCCGAGCGTCACTTTGACGACGTTGGCGAGTGCGTCGACGCCTGCGAGCATGAGTTGTCGCGCATCTGCCGAATAGAAGACCTGTTTTGCCGTCATGGAAAACCACTATCTAGCCCGGGGGGCCGTTATTCGAGGCGCGCGCTCGGTTTCCGAGGCGTGCCACGCGCGGATCGCGCAATGCATACACCTCGGGTCGCAGTCGCGAGCTCCGCCGTGGCACGACGTTAACCACGAATGTCTGCTGCGCAATGCAGAATGCGCGGAAGCTCGGCGCCGAAGCCTTTTGACCTTTCCTAAAGCGCGGCGTACCCTGCCAACTTGGTCAAGACGGCGATCGGCGCCGCGTTTCGAAGCGAGCTCACCCCGCACAAGGCGGTCGCACGCGACACGCGAGGGTGCAATTCACTTCGCTGCGAGCAATCAACCCAGGAGGGAGTCGATCCGGCTCCGAGAAGGTCAGCATGAATCACAGCGAACGTGGCGAGCACGAACGCAGCACGCTAGCCCGTGCCCTCGAGATGGCGCCGCGAGCCACGGCCGGTGCCGCGTGAACGAAGAGATCAAACTGCTGCGCGCCGTTCATGGCAGCGCACGGGCAAATGGCGGCGAGGCATTCGGGCGCATCACCTTTCGCTTGAACCGGAGCCCGGAGGCGCGTTGGCGCGAGTTGTTCGATGCCGGAAAGGGCGAGGGCATCGCCACTGAGGAGCGCGGCGCCGAGTTTCTGCTGCACGCCGAAGTGAAGCCGGGGGAGGTCGCGAGCAAGCGGGACGCCTTGCTCGCGCTGATCACCGACGTGAACGACAAGCGGCGCGCAGAGCTGGCCCAGCAAGCGGAGCTCACCCGTGAGCGCACCGAGAACAAGCGCAGCATCGAAGATGCGCTCAACCGAGAGCTCGAAGCGCTGAAGTTCGAATGAACGCACGACGGAGCAGGCGCAGCTCATGAACAAGCAAATCCTCCTCGACAAGATCAAGGTGGCGCGGCAAGAGCTGAGCGACGCAGAAGCCAACGTCGGGACGGTGCTGCGTGAGCTCAAGGTTTCCGTGCGCGCCGACAAAGCAATGATTAGCGAGGCACTCGAGCAGGCCTTCAGCAAAGTGAAGCTTGCCAACCAGGACCTCGTGGAGCTCGAGAAGTTGATCGAAAGCGCGCTCGCGTGAAAACCTGCGAGTATGCGGGCGATCCCTTCGACGAGCCCCGTTCCCATCCCTGGCTCGGAGCCGAAAATAGCCCGGAAGCGCAGTACTACGATCTGACGGCGGCACCGGCGCTGATCAGGAGCTCGCTGGAGGACCTTCTGCCATGGCGTCGCTTCGCGGCAGTGGAGTCGTTCTATGTGCTGCTCGAGCAGCTGAACCACCCCAAATCGGCGCTCGAGTCGAATGATTGCGCATTTTCGGGCCCGCATGCCAATGAGGACCCGACCATTCCCAAGGCACTCCAATGCTGTGGGCGCGTGATGGTGCTATTTCGTGCCCTCGAGCGGAACACCGACGACAGCCTCGTGGCCTGGTTGAAGAACGAGCTTCATCTCGAGCTTTCGCCGGTCGACTCGGCGTTTCGCTGGGGCGTCGTCGGCACGACTAGTATCCCCGTTCGCTACTTGGCGCTGCCCGAGGTCGACCGGCAGCAGCTCGGCTGGCAGTTGATGATCTCTTTCTGGGCCTGGGGAGACGACGAAAGCGACACCATGCAGAACTTGGCGAGAGTGCTCAAGAACCTGTCGCGAGCCTTGCGTCGTGTTTCGGCCAACGCTGGGCGCTGCTAGCGAGTCCTCAAACCCGAAGCAACACTCCGCGCGCGGGCTCGCCCGTCGCCCGCTGCAACGCCAGCACGTATAGCCGGAGCTGCTCGGCGTACGCGCCGGTCGCTGCGACGACTTCGTCGGTCTTGAAGTCCACCACCACCCACTCGTGGTCGCTTCGGTAAGCCAAATCGATCACGCCCTCGGCAATGGTGCCATCGCCGAGCTGCTCGGCCACGACCACTTCGCGTCGCGCATCAGCGGAGCGTGCGGCCGCGCGCAGTTGGGGATGTGCCAAGGCGGCCAGCGCGGCGTCGACGGCGCACGCCGTTTCCTCCGGAGTTGCACCGATCAGGCGCGAAAGTGAGCTCGACAGCGCGGTCAGTGCCGGTCGAGCTGCGTCGAAAGGTGCGTGGGCGAGCACGGCGTGAACCAGGGTACCGAAGCGTGGGCCGCGGGGACGGCCGACGCGGCTGAGCTCGGTGCTCTCCACTACGGCCGTGGCGGGCTCGTTGAAGGGCTGCTTGGATAGCTCGGTCATGGTGCGAGCCACGACGCTCGGGCGGCTCCCGGCTTCCACCGTAGCGCGTCGGCGTGCGAGCCAATGCGCGTATTGGGCGACGCCTTCGGACGAGGCTTGCGCTTCGGCGAGCAGCTTTTGTTGTCGGACGCCGCCTAGGGGCTGGGCGCGCAGGCGTAGCGTCGCCGGATCCCACCAAACGACCGGATTGCCGGACGCGGAGCGATGTAACCCTGGAGCGACTGAATCCTCTGCTGTGGCTTGGGTTTGGGCGGAGCGGTTGAGCACGCTGTCGTGGCCAAACGCTGGGCAGCCTGGGGCGGGGGCGGGCTCTTTGCGCTCGGAGTCGCTCGGATAGAGCGCGGGCGCGAGCACGTCACACCAGCCAACGTCGACACTGCGCGCGCTGAGATCACCGATCGTGGGCACGACGAGCAGATCGCGTGCCCGCGTCGCAGCCACGTAGCCGAGGCGCACGAGCTCAGCGTCGTCGTGGCGGCGCGCCAGCGCTTCGTTCTCGATCAGTTCGAACGGCCGACAGCCGCAAATGGCGTGCGCGCTCAGTTTGCGCGTCGCATCGGTGAAGCGGAAGGCGGTGGCGGTCTTGGAGGGCGCCGTCGGATCGCACAGGATGACCACTGGGAACTCGAGCCCCTTGGCTTTGTGGACGGTCATCAGGCGCACGCCCTCCGTCCCTTCTTCCACGATTGGAGCTTCACCGCCTTGCCCGCGCTCGGCTTGTTCCTCGAGCGCCTCGACGAAGGCGCGGAAGGACGTTCCGCCACGGCCGTCGAAATTGCGCGCTAAGTCGACGATCGCCAGCGCATTGGCCAGGGCTTGCTCGCCGCTCGGCCACATCGCGAGCGAAGCATGAGCGCGCGTCTCGGACAGCAAGCGCTCGACCGTGTCGGCCACGGGGCGTCGATTGCGGCCGACATTCAGCTCGCGCAGCAGCTCGAGGGCGTCGATCACCGCCGGGTGCTTGGCGCGCTGCTCATCGTCGAAGCGCGCCAGCGGCTTCAGCCGCGCAAAATCGGCGCGAAAGCACAAAAGCTCTTCGTCGCTCACGGCCAGTAGCGGGCCGCGTAGGCAAGCGTACACACTGAGCTCGTCGTCTGGCCACTCGATCGCCTCCAGAGCCACTCGGATCGCCACCACTTCCTCGCGGTCGTGAAAGGAGCGTCCTCCCACCAAGATATGCGGAATGCGGCGGGCCTCGAGTGATTGCACGTAGGCGCGCGTGGTATCGCCGTAATAAGACTGAAAGCGCTTGAACAACAGGCAGATGTGGCGTGGCTTGATGGGCACGAGACCGCTCTCGTCCTGCACTTGCCAGCCGCTCTTCTGCAATAGCCACTCGACGAAGCCGCCCACGGCCTGTGGGTAGGAGTTGGACACGGCGGCTTTGGTGGGCTTCCACCAAGTCCCGTATGGCTCTGGCACGGGCAAGGCAACCACGCCTGGTTGCGACGGCAGCTCGGGGCGATGCTCGGCGAGCGCCACGTACGCCGCTTGGCTGCCGTCGTCCGAGGCGACCATCGCCAGGGAGAACGCGCCGTTCACGGCTGCCTGAATCGACGGCACGGAGCGAAAGTTGCGGTTCAAGTGCAGCAGCTGGGCGCCTTGCGCCAAGAGCTCGGCCTTGATCCGCTCATAGAGCGTCACGTCGGCGCGGCGGAAGCGGTAGATGGCTTGCTTCGGATCGCCGACGACGAACAGCTTTCCGGGCTTGCTGCGCACTTCGCGATAGTCGCTGGCGTCGGGCGAGTCGCTGGCCAAAAGCATCAAGATCTCCGCCTGCAGCGGATCGGTGTCTTGGAACTCGTCGACGAACAGGTGCGTAAACCGGCTTTGCAGCTGCTCACGGACGCTGCGGCTGCCTTTGAGTAAATCGCGTGTGCGCGACAGCAGATCGACGAAGTCGAGCGCGCCGAGTCGCTCCTTCAGTCGTTCGCGTTCGTGCACGACGCCGATCAGCTCCTGCCGCAAGTGGGCTGCCAGATCGGCTTCGGCCAAAACCACGAAGCGCCGCAGGCTTTCGGTCAGCTCGTCGCGTTCTCGGACCACGGCGCTGCGATCGAGCGATTGCCCGTACAACCTGCCGGAGCCCACGGCGCGGATGCTGCGCTCCTTGTTGCGCAGGAACTCCGAGAGCTCGACCTCGAGCGCATCGTAATCCCTATCCTGGACCCGCTCGCGAGCATCGAGCTCGTCGACGAAGCTTTGAAACTCCGCCATGGCGCGCGCCAACGGATCCGAGGCCCGCAGCGCCAAATTCTTGAAGCTGCCCAAGGTTCGGAAGCGCAGCACGAGCTCATCGATCAGCGGCACGGGCTCGAAGTCGGGGAACGCCCAGGGCGCGTCGAAGTCGCGGTATTCGACCAAATCGCGACACGCGCGCAGCAGCTCCTCTCGCGGGGTGCTGCGTTCCACGCGCCAGTTCCGTCGCCGCAGCATGCGGCGTAGCCCGGCGCCCGGATCCGAGAGCGCGCGCTCGAACCAATTTCGGAACGCATCTCGCAGCAGCGCTTCGGCGCCGGTTTCGTCGAGCACCGCAAATTGCGGATCGACGCCGGCGTCGACCGGACGCTCGCGCAACAAATCCGCACAGAAGCCGTGGATGGTGTTGATGTGAGCCACCTCGAGCGCAGCCAGGGCGCGCTCCAAGTGCGCGCGCTGTACGGGCTCGCTCGCTTCGTGGCGCGCGCGGTCGAGCTCGGCGCGCAGCCGCAGCTTCATTTCGCCGGCGGCCTTTTCGGTGAAGGTCACCGCAACCACCTGCTCCAAGCTGGTCTGCCCGGAGCGAATCACGGCCACGATGCGCCCGATCAGCGCGGTCGTCTTGCCGGTGCCAGCGGCCGCTTCCACGACCAGCGTCTGGTTCAATTCGCGTTCGATGATCTCCCGAGCGCGGGCGTCGACGAGCGGGCTCATGCTAGGGCTCGCAGTCGCAACAACGGTTCGAGCCGTACGGCATCCTTGCGCTCGACCCGCTCGCGCTCATAGGGCCCGCAAATGCTACGAAATTCGCAAAAATCGCAGGCCTTTTCAGCAGGCGCGGCCGGAAAGAAGCCTTCTTGGAAGGCGGCGTCGATGGTGAGGTGGACGGCCGTTGCCGCGTTGCGCGAGGGCTCAGCGAGCGCGACTTCGTTGCGGCTGAATTGTCCCTTGGTGGTGCAATAAAAGGCGTTGCCGCCGCTCACCTGACGCTGCGGAAAGAGTTGCTCGAGGACCAACGAGTAGAGTGTGGGTTGCAAGTGTCGCCCGCCGCCGACCACGGCGTTGGGCTCGGGCGGCGTGCCGGTCTTGTAGTCGGTTGCACGCAGCTGGTCGCCACTCTGCTCGATGGCGTCAATCACGCCCCGTAGCGGCAGACCGAAACCAAGCAGGACCGGACCGGCTTCTGCGGGCGAGGCCACGCTGTTTGGTTGCCCGAAAGCATGCTCGAAGTGCACCGGCTGCCAGCCGCTGTCGCGTGTCACCTGCAGCCAGCGCACGAGATCGGCACCAATATCCGCAATGGCGTCGTTCCAGACCCGCGGGATGGCTGGCGCGAGCTCGTCGCGACAGGCGACCGCCTGTTCATTGACCGAGGCCAGGAGCACGCGCTTTGCTTGCAAGAAGTCGCTGGAGGGCAAGAACAGTCCCTGCTCGTGGAGCTTGACGCTGGCGCTGCGCAAAAGCTCGTGGATCAGCAGGCCGCGCGTGCCTGCGTCCATTTCCTCGATTGCAGCGGCGACCTTGCGCGGCCGCAAGCCGACCACGGTGGCCAGATAAAACCGATACGGGCAGGCCGCATATTTTTCGAGCGCAGTCACGGCAAAGCCGCGTTCGAGCAGGCGCGCATGACGGGCAGCCAGCGCATCACGCGCCAGGCCGTTGGGCTCGACCAAACCATCGACGTGGCGCCACTCGGGGCGCCAGCGCCGGGCGCGAAATTGCAGCGCGCGCCGCAACCGCAGGTTGGCAGTGAGCAGGTAGTGAGCGGCGCCGTCCGCACTTTTTGCCGCGCCGGTGAGCAGCTCGCGCAATTGAGATAGATCGTATTCGGCGTCGTCGATGGCTTGGGCCGCGTCTTGGGGCGCGGGCCAGCCCATGCGCGTTTGGCTGGCTTCATCGGCCCGACGTGCCAGCTCGGCGAAGCCGGGTAGGCGGCCCTCGGCGGCGCGGATGGCCTCCAGCGCATAGAAGGACGGCACGCGCGGGCGGGCCTTGTCGCTCTCGAAGCGAGGGTACGAGAGCACGACGCGCGTTCGTGCGGCCCCGACGGCCAGGGCGAGGGCCAAGCGTTCGCTCGCCACGCGCCGACTTTGGGTCTCCAGATCAGGGCTTACCAGCTCACGTTGTGCGTCGGACAAGAGTGGGTCTTCCACGACGCGCTGCGGGAACAGCTTCTCTGCCAGACCCGGCACGAACACCACGTCGAACACCCGCCCGCGCGCTTCGTCGACCGAGGCCACCAAGACCTTGCCACCCGGGCTCGAGCTCGGGCGAACGCTAACCTCGCCCAGGCGTTCCCGCAGCACGCACAGGACGTCTCTCAGGTTCACTGGGCCGACGTCGCGCACGATCCAAAGCTGAGCGAGCGCACTCGAAATGGCATCTGGCGAGTCGATCGCGCGCTCGCTGAGCGCGCTCAGCGCGTCGAGCCACGCTGCCCAGGGCGCGGCCTCGGGCAGCTCGGCGAGCAGGTCGATGATCGGCAGCGCGAATTGACGCAGCTCTCGCAGGCTGTCACGCTCGCGCTCCAGGGTGAGCCGTTCGAGGTCCTGGCTGCGTTCGATACGCATCTCGAGTGAGCGATCGAGCGCCTCCAGCCGGCGATGCCAGCGCGCGGCCCCGCCGATCACGGCCGAATCGACCAGCAACGACTCCCAACGCCGCGGCAGCGTCAGATCCTTGGCCGGCTGGGCTGGGCTGGGCGGGCGCTCGAGCCCGTCGAAGCCAAACAGATGCTCGGTTTCTTCGTCGCTCGGGCGGGGCCCTCCATCACTGTCTGCCGGCGGAGTGGCGAAGCTCGAAGCCTTGTCGGGCAGCACCCCGAGCGACAGATACTCCGCGAAGCGCGTCGCACTCAGGCCCTCGGCCGCGCACTCGAGGAGCGCTAGCAGGGCTCTGCCGGTAGGCTCGGGGCGTGCCGCGGCACGCGTGAAATGCACTGGAATTTGCGCGCGACGCAGTGACTCGAGCAAATGTGTGCGGTAATGAAATGGTGAGCGCAGCAAGATGGCCATGCGGTCGAACGGCACGCCGCGTTCGGCTTCCGCCAAAATGCGGCGAGCGATCTCGACCGACTCGCGTGACTCGCCCGGAGCGCTCAGGATCGAAACGCTCTCGTCGGCTTCGCCGAGCAGCTGTTGGGATGAAAACAGCTGGGCTTGCAGCCGGTGCAAGGCGCGAGGAGTGGCTTTCCGGTCGTCCTCGTCCGCGGGTCGTGTGGGGCGTACGCCGAAGATGGCTGCGACGTCTCTTGCCGTCAGGTCATTCGAGGCCACGGTAGCGAACGCGAGGGGTGAGCGCCGCACGATGGCCTCGAGCAATTCGCGTTCGAGGCGTGTTTTCGGCGATAAATCGTAAGCGCACAAGGAAACGCCCATCGCCTCCGTGGCTGCCGCAGCCGCCGTCTCGATGGCAGCGCGAAGCACGTCCGAGCGGTCGGCTAGCCCGAGGTCCGCTAGCGTGGCTCGGTACTGCCGATATAGGTCAGCCAACTCGGCGGGCACCGCCTCGGAATCGACCGCCGCCTGTCCCAGCTCCAAAAAGGTGCGGAGTAGCGCACGCGGCACTCCGGGGCGATCCGCAATCGGACCCAGGCGCCCGAGCTTGCCCTGCATTTCCAGCTCGGAGACGACGCGCACGCACACCGCTTCGAGCGCGAGGGGCGGCGCGAGCGTCAGCCCCCGCGCCGCCAGCGTGAGCGCAGACAGCCGCACCGCAAGCGACGCGAGCGACTCCATCGCCCAGCCGAAGACTGCGCCCTTGAGCTTGGTTGCCGCACGGAGCAGCTCGCTGCCTGCGTCCAAGGTCGGTGCCAGCACCAGCAATGGGCGCGCGGATGGCTGAGCCGAAAGAAAGCCGAGCGCCTGGCGAAACCTCACCTCGCCGTGAGGGGACTCGAGCACTATCGCCATCGTCGCCGGAGTATGGGCCCCGGGCCGTTTTACGGTCCAGCTGAAAGGACCGAGCCCGGAGCGCATTGCCGCAGAGCGGTCGAACGCGCCAGCCGTTTAGGTGGCGCGCTGCACTCGAAGCGTGCGGTGACGAATCGCGGCGTGGTCGCCCTTTGCCACGGCGCGCTTTCCAAGCTCAGCCGGGCTCGATCAAGGCCAGTGCGTCACGCAACTGGCTACGCTCGGCCGCGATTTCGCGTTGCGTCCTGAACCCCAGCCTGCGCAAGAGCGCGGCCGGTGGGCACCAACCCACCGTGCCGTGCAGGAACAGAAACCCCAGTTGCGCGGCGAAGAGGTAAAGGAAACCTTTTCGGCGCGGCCGATACGGAGGGGTCTGCGTGTAACGCAGTAAGCCGGCCGTAAAGGAGGCCGCGCCTGCCAGCGCGAAATTGACCATCAGCGCGCGGTCGATGTCCCATTCATAGTCGAGCTGCACCAGGCGGCGCATAATCGCCTCGGGACCTGCTGCCACCGCGGCGTCCGTATCCGCCTCAGTCAGCCGATCGATGCGCTCGATGACCCCGCGCGCCGTATGTTCGCGCACGCGGTCCCCGTTCAAACTCGTCACTCCCAATTCTTGCGTCTGCATGCCCGGGTTACAGCAAAACCCGCGCCAGGACTGAGCCGGGCGTCGGTTAGACGGCTATTGGAGGACGAGCTGTCCAGACAGTAAGCTGCTCGTCCCCTGCAGGAGCTCGGCCGAGAAGATCGCCCCGGGCGCGACTGCGGTGGCTAGATTGACGTCGAGGGTCGTTGGCTTCGTGGCTTCAGCGATCAGGTCTTTCTCCGCGACTACCTTGCCGTCGAGCCGTAGGATTGCCTTCACTGTCTGGTTCGGTACCGTCAGTGTGGCGAGGGCGCTGAGCACCGTGTCCGTACCGCTCTTGGAACGAGTCAGGAACAGCGCGCCCGACTCGTTTGCCGAGGTGATCTCTTTCATGCCCAGGGTCGGGAAGTAACTGGTGCTCGACTTTCGGACTTCGCCCGCGGCCATCGTGCCGCGGTTCCAAAACTCGGGAGTCAAGCCGTGCCACATCTCGATCGTGGGACGCAGCCACTGAGTGCTGTCTTTGACATCGGTAGTCACGCTGTCTTTGCCGAATGTCCAGAGCTTGAGGCCCGGTGTGGCGACGTGGTCAGACACGCACAGGATCCCCATGTCGTTGTCGTTGTTGATCAGGCCCGACCAATCGCTCTGATAGCTCGGGTTCGCAAAGGCCGTGCCCTGGTCGACCCAGTTTTCGAAATGGGACAGGTTGTTCCACTTGAACACCTCGCCGCTCACTCTCTCTTCGGCCTTGCCAAACCAGGCCCACGAGCTTTCGAGCAGGTGCACCTGGTCCATTTTCGCAATGATCCGGGTATTTTTCGGAATTGCAGTTTGTCCGGGAGCCGAGCCGGGAGCCAGCGTGGTCACCGTCCAGTATTCGAATTTGGGGACGGCACTGGTGCGAGTATTGGTCAGCTTCGTGTCGAGCTGCAGGCTCGAGCGACCGGCGCGCAGCGTCACATCCAGCTCGACGAGGATGTCCGTGCGGCCGACGTCGTAGCGCGTCGGTACGCCAGCGGCCAGATCCTGGTCATCGCGCCTCGACATGCGCACCGTAATCGCCTCGGGACTCTCACTGATCACTTCGAGCTTGTACGGTTGGTTCCAATATTTGCCGTGCTCGGGCTCCGGGAAGCTGGGGAAGATGCCGCCCATGATCACCAGGTAGTCGTAATAAAAGATGTCTTGCTGCATCAGATACGGGGTCCCGATCGGGTTCTGATACAACAGCTCGCGACCCGTCGGCTTGTGCACGATGCTCAAGATGCGACCCCCGTAGGACGGCAGTAGCGTGACTTTGAGGTAGCGGTTTTCCAGGACGACGGTGTCGTAGGTGGTGCTGGTGGCTTGTTTGCCTGGAGTCGCGGCCCCACTCCAGACGCCGCTGGTGTTGGTCTCGACGGGGTAGTGCTGAAAGGCAAACGTGGAGCTCGTCCGCGTGACGGTATCGGCCACGCTGCCGCTGCCGGCAGCGGCGGCGCCCGCTGCGCCCGCCGTAGCGATCGGCGCGGCGCCCGCGGCGCTGGTGCCCATGCCGGCGGCGCCGCCAGAGCCGCTGCCGCCCGTTGCAAGGCCGCCCGTTGCGAGGCCGCCCGCGCCGGCTGCAGCAGCGCTCGTTGCGGGGGCGCCAGCGCTCGCGCTGCCGGCGCCAGCCCCACCCGCGCCGCCTGCGGCGGGCCCTCCGCCACTCGGCGTGCTGCTACATGCGACGCTTGCCAAACAGGTGAGAGCGCCGAGCACCGCGCCGGCTCGAAAGGAGGTGAGAGCCTGGCCTAGTTCGAAGTTTTTCATGCACTCGCTGAGTTGGGATTTGCAGCGAGAGCGCCCCGCTTGCGCGGGCAATGTAGCAGAGTCAGCTGAAAAGCAAGACTGGCTTCGAGGCCCTCGGGGCGCGCCGCGCATCCCCCGGCACGACCGGCGCGGAATATTCCATGCTCCCTCGTAGCAATTCGCATCTGCGCACTGCGCTCCTTCAGCGGTACGTGTTTCTGAATGTGGGCCCGGAGACGGACTCGCAGGAGGAGCTCGAGGTCTCAATCGGGCGGCAGCAGCGGCGCCTCGAGCTGACAGGCTTGGGGCGCGGTATGGGCGATGATTGCGCCGCTCGGGGCATTTCGCTAGCGTGACCCATCTATGTCTTATTGCAGGCTTTGGGGCTGGGTATGGTCGGTGTTGGCGCTAGCGTTCGTCGCCGCCTGCGCGCCGCAGAAGCCCAGTCGATTCGTGAGCGAGTCGATCCCCGTTGCCGACGGCGTCTCGTTGTACACGACCGAGGCGCAGCCAGACGGTGCGGTGGGTGGTCCGGGTATCGAACGGCTTCAGGCGGATATCGAAAGCGCGCTGCTCAAGCGCGGAGACCACGCACAAGCCGATGGCGGGTTGGGTGCGACGGCCAGTTGGCTGCTGAACGAGTTGAATCAGGGTCACGCCGTCGACTCCGGGGCCGTCGAAGTGGCTTCGCGCCGTTACGGCTTTGCGGGGGTTTTGAGCTCGTTTGCCGGATTCGGCATCGATCAAAGCGACGCCTGGCGCGACCAGCTCGAGCGCGTGGCGGGCAACATGCCCATCACGCGCTACGGCATTCGCGTGTCTCCCAGCGGCCGCTCCGCGGCTGTGATCTTCGGCAGCGTGGAACTGAGCTACGAAGCCATTCCGCGGGCGCTCGACCCCGGGCAAAGCGTCAGCGTGAAGGGGGAGGTCGGCCCGCGCTTCTCGTCTGCCCACGTGTATCTGACCAAACCCGATGGCACGGTCGACGACAAGCGCATGCCCAAACGGGCAATCGACGCATCGTTTGCGCTGCAGGCTGCCGGCAAGTATCGATTGGAAACGATGGGCGATGGGGTGAGCGGGCCCGTCGTGTTGTCCAACGTTCCGCTGTACGTCGGCGTGCCTGAGGCCGTGGCTTCAGTCGTGACCGGAGCAGTGCTGGCTCCGGAGGAAGCCGAGGCGCGTGCGCTGGTGCTCTTGAACGAGGCGCGCACTGCCGCTGGGCTGAACAAGGTCCAGCCCGACGCCGAGCTTCGTGAGATAGCGCTGGCCCACTCGACGGACATGGTCGATCACAATTTCGTCGGTCATGTTTCACCCACGACCGGAACGCCGCTCGATCGCGTGCGTCGCTCCGGGGCGCTCGTTCCCGCTTTCGGAGAGAACGTCGGCACCGCGGCCACCCCAGAGCTCGTGCACGAGGGCTTGATGGACAGCCCTGGACATCGTGCCAACATGTTGCGCCCCGATTGGACGCACGTGGGCATTGGCGCCCGGAAGGGCCACGTCGGGATCGTGGTGACCATGCTGTTTGCGCGACGACCGAGCGCCGCCGCACTGCCTACCAGCGCCGCTCAAGTCGAGGCTGCGGTCTCGGCACTGCGCGCGGCTAAAAATCTGCCCGCCGCAAGCGTCGATCCCATCTACCGCACGGCCGCCCAAGCCGGGGCGGATGCCTACGCCGCGGGCGCAGATCAGAAGGACATGTTCAAAGCCGTCCAATCCGCGCTCGAGCGCGAGGTCAATCGCTTGCACGCGGCTCGCCCCGGCGCGTGCCAGCAGGCGTTCGAGCTCTTGGAATTGAGCACGCTCAGCGAGGTTCCGGCGCTGTCCGACCCGGGGCTACGTCGCTATGGCGTCGGCGCGCACATCCGTCGAGACAGCAAGGGCGCGCGCCTGTCGACGTTGTTTCTGTTCGAGGGCGTGTCATGCAAGTGAGGCTGCGGCTCGCTAGCGCGCGGACGAGCTTGCCCGTCGGAAGGGGTCATGAGAGCCTGTTCGGGCCGTTCCTGCCGCGGGTGTTCGCTTCGGGTTCGGACGGGCCGCGCCGAGCCCGAAGCGAGCATGACCGCGATCTTCATCAGCCACAGCAGTGCCGACCAGCGCGTCGCGCGCGAAGTCGCGGAGAGACTCGCGGCACGAGGGTTCGAATCGGTGTTCCTGGACGTGCTGCCCGAGGGCGGCTTGATGCCGGGAGTCGACTGGGAGCGCGAGCTTTATCGTAAACTGCGGCGCTGTCGGGCCCTGATCGCCCTTTCGAGTGAGCACTCCCTGCACTCGCAGTGGTGCTTCGCAGAAGTGGCACAGGCACGGGCCATGGGAAAAGTGGTGTTCCCCCTGCGCTTGGATCAGTCGGAGCCGAATGCGCTCCTGAAACCCCTGCAGGCCATCGATCTCGGCTCGGATCGGGAAGGCGCGTACCAACAATTGTATCGAGGCCTCGAGCACGCGGGGATTCTCGAGGGGAGCTGGGATGCCAAGCGGCCTCCTTATCCAGGGCTATCGTGCTTCGAAGAGGCGGATCGCGCGATCTTCTTTGGCCGCGAACAGTCGATCGAAGATGGCCTTTCGCAACTGGATATCTCGCGACGGGCGGGTACGTCGCGCTGGTTGACCCTACTCGGGGCTTCTGGCTCCGGAAAATCTTCCTTGCTGCGGGCGGGGTTCTTGCCGCGACTGCGCGCCGACGAACAATCCTGGATCGTAGTCGGCGCCTTTCGGCGGGGTAAAGTGCCCGCCGAGAGCTGCGCGCTTTCGTTCGTCGAGGCGTTCGAGCGCGCAGGAAATTCGCGCGCTTGGCGAGCCGTGCACGACACCCTGATGAGCGAGGATGGCGCGGGGTTTGCCGTGCTCGCCGCAGATCTGCGCGCGGTCTCGCGCAGGCCGAACGCGACGCTGCTATTGGTCGTCGACCAGCTCGAGGAGCTGCTCGGCAACCCAGGAAGCGGCGACACAGCGCAAGAGCCCTCCGGTCGTTTCCTTTCGTTGCTACGTCGAGCGAGCGAGCTTGCGGGGGGACCGCTGATGGTGCTTTCGACCTTGCGTTCGGACTTTCTGGGAGCATTTCAGAATCATCCCTCGTTGCGCGGACTGCAAAACGAAGCGCTGTTGGTCAAACCGCTGGATCGCGCCGACATCCCGCGTGTCATCGAGGGGCCTGCCGAGCTCGCTGGCATCGAGCTTGGACCCGGGCTCACTGACCAGATCGTGCGCGACATGGAAACGGAGGAGGCGCTCCCGCTGCTGGCTTTTGCGTTGCGCGAGCTTTACGAACGCTATGGCGGAGACGGCCTGCTCGAGCTCAGTGAGTACCGCGATCAACTCGGGGGTCTGCAGCGAGCGGTGGCGGATCGCGCGGAGGCGGTTTTATCCGAAGCTCGAGCGCGGCTGTCGCCCGGTGAGCTCGCGCAGCTCCGGGCCTCGTTCTTGGCCATGGTGCGGGTGAACGAGGACGGTCGAGCCGTGCGCCGGCGCGTGCGCTGGGGGGACGTGCCGGAGAGCGTGCGTTCGACCTTGCAGCGCTTCGTAGAAGCGCGGCTGTTGGTTTCCCAAAGCGACGAGCACTCGGATCCAGAGCTCGAGCTCGCTCACGAAACCTTGTTTCGTTCCTGGCCAACCTTCCGCGACTGGATTCAGGAAACTCGGGCGTTTCTGTTGTGGCGCAAGCGGCTCGATCCGGCGCTCGAGCAGTGGCGGAGAGCCGAGCACGCGGCGAGCGAGCTGCTGCTCGGCGCGCGGCTCGCCGAAGCTCAGGGCTGGCTCGAGCGGGACGGCGTCCTGCTGTCCGCCGAAGAATGCCAGTTCATTCAAACCAGTATTCGCAGCGCGCGCCTGCGGAAACGCCTGCTGGCAGCGGGCATCGGCGCGACGTTGCTGATCGTCGCTTCGATCGCCGGCGTGGCCTGGCGCATGAAAACCGTAGCGGACAGCGAACAGCTGCGCGCGCGAAAGGAAGCCAAATGGGCCCGCATGTCCGCGCTCTTGGCCGCGGAGCGAAGTCAATCGGACCCCAACGCGAGCAGCGCTCTTTTGCGTGAAGTCCCCCGACCGGGAACCTTCCGCTGGTGGCAAGCGGCGCTGGATGTCGCGCATCAACCCACGTATCTGGCCGTGCTGCGCGGCCACACGGCGACGGTGCGCTCGGTGGCTTTCAGCGCGGATGGCTCGAAGCTGCTCACCACCTCCGAAGATGGCAGTGCTCGCGTCTGGGATGCCGAACGCGGCGCAGCGCTCGCGACCCTCGGCGGACATGGCAATGCGACGGTCGTGGCCGCATTCAGTCCAAACGGTGACATGATAGCGACCGGCTCGTTCGAGAGCTCGGGACTCACGATCTTGCCGCCGGGAGCGTTTGCGGATGCTCCGTCACGGGACAACGCGGTCCGCCTGTGGAGCCTCGAGCCTGCACTGAGCTCGCGGGTTTTGAGCGGTCATTCGCATTGGGTCACGGGCGTGACCTTCGACGCGAGCGGACAGCAGGTGCTCTCGACCTCCTGGGACGGCAGCGCACGAATTTGGGATGTGGTGCACGCGACGACTTCGAGCGTGCTGCCCGAGCCTTCCGGAGCGGTCTCGTCCGCCGCGTTTAGTCCGGACGGCAAAACCGTCGCGCTCGGCTCCGAGAGGGGAGTGGTCCGGGTCTGGAGCCTCGGGAGCCCCGCGACCCCGCGAATCATCGACGGACCGACCTCGAGCGTGGTTCAGTTGGCATTCAGCGGAGACGGCCAAAAGCTGCTCGTGCGCTATCGATCCGGAACGGTACGAGCGCTGACGCTCGCCGATGGTAAGCTGTTGCGCGGATTCGACAATCCGCAGCTCCCGATCGAAGCCGCGGCCTTCAGTCCCGACTCGGCGTGGCTCGCAACGGCTAGCGACCGCACCGTGACGGCTACGGCATTGGATGTGGTCGGGTCCAAAAGCTATCAGGCACGTTCGACCGTC
>Ga0247779_1000437_pt1 | contig 26993 bp, 24 predicted proteins | sample UWRJL221509R5_FD_179925 | JGI IMG/M metagenome (GOLD analysis project Ga0247779, IMG submission 179925) | Plant litter microbial communities from Arlington Agricultural Research Station in Wisconsin, United States - UWRJ-L221-509R-5 | ecosystem: Environmental > Terrestrial > Plant litter >... | reverse complement strand
ACGTTGGAGGGACTGCAGTCGCTCAGCGATACTGCGCCGACTCGGCTGCCCGCAGTGGCACGCTGAGCATGTGAATCTCAGCCTGTTCAGGTCATCGACTTACACCACGGCTTGGGACATCACCCTGGTCTGGGGCGATCGACAATCTATAGGCTGATTTCCGAGAACAAGTTTCCGAAGCCAGTTCGTATCAGCGAGCGATCCGTCGCATGGCGCGAGTCGGAGGTGGACCACTGGAACCAAGCGCGCCCGCCGACACACTGACTGGCCGGACCGACGACATGTGTCGGGAGGACGGCGAAGCTTCGCGGCATCGCAGGTCAAGATTTGCTCGACCTCCGGGATAGAGGTCGCGATCCTTCCCTTAGCACCGCGGCTTCGTCGACGATACGCTGCGGCGCGGTGCGCAGGATCATTCGATCCGCAGGTTGAGACTTGTTGCGCGTCATCCTCTCGCTCAGCGTCGCCTTCGCTTTTCCAAAATGCCGAGCCACCGACGCCGCGGAACAAAGGCGATGCTTGGCGGCGAGACCCGCAACCAGAGCTCGCCCCCTCGCCGCCAAACTGTTTCGGCCCTCACGTAAGTCGATGGGTTCGGAAGGACTGATTTTCGCCGCCACCCACATCTCGAGAAGCGTCAAAGCGCCGTCGATGCCGTAACCGCCCCCAGCGGCAATGAGGAGCGCGGCGGACTCGCCGACCCTTCGCGCGCCAAGCTGCCCCAGGCCGTCGCCACCGGTGGCAAGTTGCAAGCCCTTGGCCAGTTCCCACGCGCGCCAGGTCTGAGACGAGGGGCGCTTCTTCAGCCACGCAGTCAGGGCGTCTCGTCCGGCCTTCGCTGGCTCGCCGAAATAGCTCAGCATCGCCGCGGTATCGAAGTCGCTGGACGTCTTCAGCCCCAAAACGTGGCGCAGCGCGGCGTGCCGGTGGAAGTTCCGCTTCGAACTGGCTCCGACGAAAACCGGCCGCCATGCAAGCATCCTGATCTCCTGTCGTACCGCATCGTCGGAGTCCAGTCGCTGCGCACGGTACCGACCGGCGAACACTGGACTGTGAAGCGGTTGTGTCCTTGTGACCCAGCGGGATACCACCGTTCCGAAGGATCGGGCAACCGCAGCGACCGAATCGCCAGCGCGCAGTTTGGTGATGGTGTGGATCTCCGCCGGAAGCACGAGGAAGTCGACCAACACGCATTGCCTGTCCTTGTGGGCGCGAATCAGGCGCCCTCGGATCCGATCGACAAGCGCAGGATGGCAAAAGAGGTCGCGGCCCACTGCGGCTTGCCAGCACAGGCTCCATGTCTCCGTTTCTCTCGCCTCCCTGGCGACGGCAAATTCATTGCTCATGGTACTAAGACGCCGCAGCCACCCCAAAACCTCAGCGGCGGGTTGGCCAAAAACGCCAGTCCTGTTCGCACTACGCACAAACCGTACGCAGACGATCCCGAGCACGACGAGCCGAACGCAGCAAGCGGCTCTCGAAATTTCTGCGCCCCAGGAAGCGTGGTCCATCTCGCTCTGACCGACCAACCGGACCGCGACCGAACGCCCTCATGTCGGTCGCCAAAACCCTCGACGCGGCTGCGCGGGCGGCGCTACCTTGCGCTCGCCCAACCGCAATTCCGCTGAGGGCAATTCAACGTCAACCTGAAGGAGATCGTCATGAACGAGACCACTCGCACCGACCTGGAACTGGAAGTCGTCGACCTGGGCGACGCGAAGGAGAAGACGATGGGCATCCCGGGCACGCCCAACACCGAAGAGCACCCGGTGGTGCCGTACACGTTCGCCACCGAGTGACGACGTGAGCGTGGCGCGCACACAGCCGGCGGCGTGCGCGCTACCCACCGCCTGGCTCAAACACAAGGCGGCGATGCGTTCATCGAGCACGGAACGGGCCCGCACTCCCGTGTCGCGGTGCATCGCGGCGCACGGCGAGACCCTCCTCCGCAGTTCGCAGGCTTTAGGAGAGAACCATGAATGCCACCACGGCTTTGCCTTTCAGCCTCGCGCCGCATGTCCGCGCGTGCGCATGCGATGGCCAGGTCATCCTGCTGGACCTGCGGACGAATCGGTACGTGGGCGTCGGACCCGGAGTCGCCGCTGACTTGTCGCAATGCGTCGAGGGCTGGCCCTGCCCGCAGGTCACTTCGGCCACGCGATCCGAGTCGCTCGGCGCCAGGGACATTCAGACCGTGACGCAGCGATTTGTGTCGCAGGGTTTGCTCGCCAGATGCGTCATTGCGCGCCCCACCCACAACACGATTCCGGTCGCAGAGGCATCGCTGGACTTCGAAGACCTCTCCAGCTCGATGGATCTGGGCGCTCGCACCTTTGCGCGGTTCATGCGCGGTGCGGCCTTCGCCACATGCCGGCTTCGCCTCCAATCGCTGGAAACGATCGCCCGCTCCGTGGCTGAACGCCGGCGGTGGCAGACCGCAGATCCACGGCATTCTCATCGCGTGTCGCCGGCCTCGATGCGGGCCAATGCCATCGCGTACGAACGCCTGCGCCCACTCCTGCTCACCGCCCGCAAGAAGTGCCTGTTCGACTCGCTGTCCTTGCTTGAATTTCTCGCCGGCGACGGCCTGTTTCCGCACTGGGTCATCGGCATCAAGACGGCGCCCTTCGGCGCGCACGCCTGGGTTCAGTACAACTCGATGGTGCTTAACGATCAGCACGCGCGCGTGCGCCAGTTCCGACCCATCCTGGTTGCGTAGCGCGAGGACGGTCGAAGACTCACCCCGAGGGCCTCCCATGTTCAGGTACATCGCTATCGCCTGGGACGCCTCGCGTGCCGACGCTTCAAGCTTCGCCGAGCACCTTGGTCGAGCCTGCCAGGATCAGGCGGGATGGCGCGTGCCGCTGCAGCGGATCGGCCTACAGGTGCTCGTTCGCGGCGAGTCGCCGGGTGTGAATGAAGCGCGCCCCCTGCAGGGCGGTCAGGGCATCGTGCTGGGCCAGCTGTTCCGGCAGCGCGACCTCGAGGGGACTTCGTCGTCTTCGTCGAAACACCTCACCTTCACAAGCCAGGAGGCGGCCCGCATTCTCAACACCGGCGGCCAGGCCTTGATCGACGAATTCTGGGGCAGGTACGTCGCCTTCCTTCCCACGTCCGTGGCTTCCACCTGCGCGATCCGGGATCCCAGTGGGACCCTGCCCTGCCATCTGCTGCGGCACGGAGGCGTCGCGATCGTCTTCTCCTGGTTGGAAGACCTGCTGTTGCTTCTGGACGGGCGGTCGCCCCACCCATGGCGCCCGGCGGTGGACGGGGAAGTGATCGCCGAGCAGCTGCGCGCCGGTGCAATGACAGGCCGGCAGGCTTGCCTCGAAGGTGTCTCTCATCTGATCGCGGGAGAGTGCCTTGACCTGGAGCTGGGGACACGAAGGTTGCTGTGGGACGGCGTCGCCCTTGCTCGATCGCCCGTGAACGATCGGATTCCCGAGGCTGCACGCCTGCTGCGGGACCGCGTGCGGGCCTGCACCCGCGCATGGGCGGCTTGCTATGACACCCTGCTGATGCGGCTTTCGGGCGGGATCGATTCTTCAATCCTGCTCAGCTGCCTGTCGCCAGCCAGCTCGCCGACGGACGTCATCGGCATCAACTACTTTTCCGAAGGTGCCAACAGCGACGAACGCCACTATGCGCGCCTCGTCGCCCGGCGCGTGGGGCGCGACCTGCTGGAGAAGGAGCGCGATCGCGGCTTTCGGATCGAGCGGGTCCTTGAGATGGCCCGCATGCCGGACCCGTCGCCATACATCGGCTGGATGAATGCGCGCACCGACGCCAGCCTCGCCGCCAGCTACGGCGCCGCGGCGATGTTCACCGGCGGCGGCGGTGATGCGCTCTTCTATGAGTTCCCCACCTGGTGGCCCGCCGCAGACTACTTCCACAACGAGGGATTGAACGCAGGCTTCGTGGCCGCCGCAATGGATGGGGCCCGCCTCGGCAGACTGTCGGTCTGGCGAACGATGGTCTTGGCGCTGACACGCACCAGGGGACCAAATGCGGTCGAGAATCCCGCCACCGGCTACGGCGACCTCCTGGCTGGCGATCTCCAGAGCCAGCCAACCGAACTCCAACGCTGGGCGCATCCCGTGCGTGATGCGGCGGAAGGGCTGCCGCTCGGCAAGTACATGCAGACACTCGCGCTGCTGTATCCGATCGGCTACTACGACCCCTTCGAACGGGACGCCGCGCCAGAGCTCGTCAACCCCCTGCTATCCCAGCCGCTGATGGAGTACTGCCTTCAGCTGCCGACCTATGTCCTGGCTCACGGAGGTCGTGGGCGTGCGCTCGCACGACGTGCCTTTGCCGACGACCTGCCACCGCAGGTCATCAACCGACGTTCCAAAGGCGGGATGGATGAGCACGTTAAGGCGGTGCTGCAAACCAACTTGGACGTCGTGCGGGAACTGCTGCTCGACGGTCAGCTCAGCGCCCGCGGCTTGATCGATCGCCGCAGGGTCGAAGCGCTCTTGTCGGGCCGCCCCACCACGCTCGCCAGCGCCAGCAGCCAGATCCACTCGCTCGTGGCCGTCGAAGCCTGGTTGTCGCGGTGGTCCTGAGCCCCGCGCACGGCGGATCATCGTCCCGGCATCCATGCAGCAACAGGCCGATCTCGCGCGCGCCGCCAGGCTGCTGTTCGACTGCCTGGACCGGACGACTGCATGGCGCCTGCTCGCCACCAATGCGATGGCCATCGCCGCGGGCCTGATCGCCGGCCTCGCGCCGCTCGCGCTCAAGGCGCTCGTCGACACCGCCCAGGGCGATCCTGGCATCGTGGGCGCCCCGTCATTGACGACGTTGGGGGCGAGCTACCTGCTCTGCCTCTCCCTTGTCCGGATCTCGAGCGAGGTCCGCCCGGTGTTGACGAGCGCGGTCGAGCAACGGCTGTACCGACGTCTGCGGCTGCGCTACTTCCAGCACACGCTGGACCTGCCGCTGGGCTTCCATCTCGACGAGCGCGCCGGCGCCGCGGCTCACGCGCTCCAGCAGGGCGTGACGGGCTATCAGATCATCGTCCACAGCCTCCTCAGCAGCATCCTGCCGGTCGTGGTCGAAGCCATCACGGTGAGCGCCGTACTGCTTTCGTTGGCGCAGCCTCTGCTGACGCTCGTTTTTGCCGCGACGACCGTCGCCTACGTGACCGCCGCAATGCGGCGGACTCGGTCTTTCGCGGCGGCCGCGCAGAAGGTGTCCGCGGCCGGCGCCGACGCCAATGGGGTTCTCACGGAATCGCTCACCAACATCGAACCCGTCAAATGCTTCGGCGCGGAAGCCCAAATGGCTGGCGACTTTGCCAGCGCTACCGCCAGGCTCGAACATCACTGGTCCGAGCTCTACCGCCAGCGTCTGCGAGGTGGTCTGGTGCTGCTGGCGGTGTTCGTGGTGTCGATCAGTGCCTCGCTGCTCACGGCGACTCATGGCTTGCGAGAAGGCACACTCACGATCGGCGGCTTCGTCCTTGCGAACATGTACATGGTGCAAGTGCTGCGCCCCTTGGATACCCTCGCTGCCGCGGTGCGCGATGCGACGCATGCCCTGGCCTTCATCGATCCGCTGCTGCGGATTCTTGAAACGCCGGCGGAACTGCCGACCGAGCCGCCCTCACCCGAAACGATCGAATCAACGCACGCGGGGTGCTCGACGCGAGCTGAACCCTGCATGGAGCGGCCGGGATCTGCAAGATCGTGCTCGGCTCGGCCGACAGGGCACGCAAGCCGCGCGCCAAGGATCCAGTTCGAGGATATCGAGCTCGCGTTCGGTCGCGGCGATGCGGTCCTGTCCGGACTCACCCTCGACATTCCCGCAGGTCGGACCACCGCCATCGTGGGCGCCAGCGGCTGCGGCAAATCGACCGTGGCACGCCTGCTGCTGCGGCTGTGGACGCCAGCTAGCGGCACCATCCGATGGGATGGCCAGCCCATCGACGTACTGCCCTTGGAGCAGCTGAGGTCCAAGATCGCCATCGTTCCGCAGGACACCGTCCTTTTCAATCGCACGATCGCTGCCAACATCGGGATTGGCAGGCCGGGCGCCACACCGTCAGAGATCGAGCGCGCGGCCAAGATCGTTCGCCTCCACGATGTCGTGCAGGCGCTTCCCGCCGGCTACCAGACGGTGATCGGCGAGCGAGGATTGAAGATGTCGGGCGGCGAGCGCCAGCGCCTCGCCATCGCGCGAGCGATCCTCCGGGACCCTCTCGTGTTCGTGTTCGACGAGGCTACGTCCATGTTGGACAGTCGGACCGAACAGGATCTTCTGAAGGACCTGCAGCAGATCTGTGCGGGCCGAACTACGATCATGATCGCGCACCGGCTGGCCGCACTGCGTCACGCCGACAAGATCGTCGTCCTGGCACAAGGACGGGTGGCCGAGCAAGGCGACCACGGCATGCTGCTGGCCCACGGCGGCCTCTATGCCGCGATGTGGCGGGCGCAGCAGCGTGACGCTGTCGAGTAGGAGCTGCGATGCTCACTGTTTCTTACGGCGCCGCGGGAGGGGCGGATCGGCCTGGAGCCGCGAGCCGGCGCCATGCCTGCTCCGGAATGGCTACTGCCCACCGGCGGCAGCAGCGGCGGTGCATCGCGGCTTGGCATCATCCAAGCGCTTCAGCTCCTTCATTTCTTCCCAACGAACGTACTGCTCCTTGAGACTTGCTTTGGTCTCCCCTGGAATGACCACCTCATTGCGCTCCTCGTCCTTCAACCAGAAGCGGTACCAGTCCCCCTCGCCCACCGATGGGGGCGCGCTTGGGGAGCGCGGTGGGACGACCGGCGCAGTGGCCATTCCCCAGGGCGACCTAGCGTCCGCAGCCGGCGTGCCAGCTCGCCTGGCGCGTTGGGTGCAGCGACAGTCGCTCCAACTCCATGAGTAGCGGCGGCGCCGCGGCCGGCGTGCCAGGAAAGCGCAGCGGCTGGCGCGATGGTCGAGCCGCTGCGATCACTTCCCAGCCTCCAGGAACCCGCGGCCCGGCTCCGGGCGTGGCAAATGGTTGCGATGGCGATCTGGCAGGCCAAGCGCGCAGCGCAGTCCGGCGGCCGGCCTGTTCGCCAAGAGGCTCGTTCACGCGCAGCGTGAAGGCATGAGGCCGCGTTTCGCGACCATGGGAAGGGCCGCGCTTCCTGCGCGCCGCCCCCTCTGCCGCGAACCGCCCGCCCCAGGGCACATACCGCACGGCCGTGTATGCGATGCGACGGGCCGCGCATCGCGCGGCCCCCGCGCTTCAGCTGCAAGCTGGAAACGGCCTCAAGCCTTGAAGCGCCGGCCCTCCATGAAAGCATCAATGAGCGCAGCGCGGATGCAGACCAGAGGAAACTCACCGGCTGCCAGCGTCCCGATGGTTTGAAGCGTGAGCACGTCGATGCCCAGGCGCTGCTGCGCGATCACTTCGACCGACGCATGCGCCCGTCTCGCCAGTGCAGGCGGCAGCTCAGGGATGCGGTCCGCCACCGTGTCGGCCAGTCGGGCATCGCCCACCAGCTCGGCCGCAGCCTCTTCGTCCACTTCACGCAGCCGCGCCGCGAGGTAGCGCGCATCCTCGTTGGGGTCGATCGCCCGGGTCGCGATCGCGGCCAGCAGTTCGTCGTCGAGCACGCCCACGAGCGGCTGCCGGCGCAGCTGCTCGATCTGTGCCGCGCCAGCCCAGCTCACGCCGGCCAGAGTCAGCATGCGATCCGCGTTCGCATCGGCGAAGCCCAGCATGAAGTCGTGCAGCCGCAGGCGCATGTCGGCCAGGCGTTCCTCGGGTGACATGCCGAATGCCGTTTCCGCGGCAGGTCCTTGAGAGGTAGTCGTGTTCATGGCACCTCCTCACGCGATCTGCGGCAGGTCGACGGCGCCGTCCGCCGAAATCGCGGAAAGGCTGCGCAGCATCAGGCTGCGCATACGCGCCAGGCGCGAGTTGCCGACCTCCTGCATGTGGGCCTCGATCTCGCAGCCCACCCCATGGCGGCCCGACAGCAAGGCCGCCACCAAGGTAGAGGCGGAGCCTGCGAAGGGATCGAGCACGACGCCCCCGAAACGGCAGAAGCTCTCGATCAGCGGCGTCAGCACCTGCAGCGGCTTCTGCGTCGGGTGCAGCGGATTGCCGGTGTAGGCCCAGTCGATCACGTCGCCGATCAGATGCTCCGGCGGCCGCGGCGAACCCTTCGCCAGAATGAAAGCCGACTCATGCTGATAGCGCACAAGCCCGCTGGACGAGGTGTAGCGCTTCGGGAAGGTCAGGTGCCCCGCCAGCCGGAAGCCTGCCAGGCGCCAAGCGGCCACGAACTCGTCGACCTTGGTCCAGCCGTAGAAGCTGTCGCAGACCGTGTCCGCCTTGAGCAGCCGGTAGACCTCGGCGAAGGCGGGCTCCAGCCAGCCGCCAATGCGGTCGCCCGCCAGGCTGCGCCCGGACCGGTCGCGGTAGTTCACCAGGTACGGGGGATCGGTAAGACAGAAGTCGATCGACCGGCCGGGCAGCGCGGCAAGCGCGTTGCAGCAGTCGCCCAGCAGGACGGTATCGAGAGGAAATACGGGAGGGTTCGCAATCATGGTGTCGCTCCAAAAGGCTGGCGACAGGACCGAGTGCGGCCCTGCCCTGCGCCAACGCCAGGGGGTTGGACAGCGCATGCCCGGAGCAGCCGCCGGTGACGGACCGGGCGCCAAGGCGACGTGGAATAAATAGCGAGTGCCTAGCGGCTCGGCTCGGACGGCTTGCCGCCTGGCCGGGACGCTCGGACAGGAGCGGCTTTATGCCGCGAAAGCGCCTTGCGAAGCGCCGGGGGACAGGCCTTGCCTGCCGCGTCCGCAGGACGCCCCGGAGAGAGCGCCTCGGCGCTCCCTCGCGCTGCCCCGGGACGGCACCGGTGGAGGATTCGGGCATGCGCTCCTGCGAGCCGGCACACCAGCCCCTTCCAACCCGCCGCAAGCGCGCAGCGTCGCCAACCGTCGGCTGCCGCCGGCAAGGCCGGCGGTCCTTCCCCACCGCACCACCGCGAAGCGGTCTGGCTGGATGGCGGCCCGGCTTCGGGCATGGCGGGTGGACGGGTGGCGATCTGGCCGGCCCCGCGCGCAGCGCCACCCAGCGCCGGCCTGTTCGCCACGCGGGCCCGTTCGCGCGCAGCGCGAAGGAACCAGGCCCGCATTCCCCGGACACGGGCGGGCCGCAACGTTTTTCAAGAGGCCGCAAGGAACCGAAAAGGGCTCAAAACGACACAAGGCACAGCAAGGGGCCGCATCCCGCGGCCCCTTGCCCTCACCGATCGATCAGACCTCTTCGATCACGGTCTTCAGCGGAGCCGGCAGCCACCGGTGGCCCGCCAGATCACGCTCGGCCACCCGCGCCAGCTCGCCCTTCGAGATCCCCTTGTACCGGGCCGCTGCCTCGGCACCAGCGCCCTCCTCGATCGCCTTGGCGATGACATCCTTGGTCACCCGGCTGAAGTAGGTCGCCTGATTGGCCTCCCACCAGTCCGCCATGTCGAGATGCAGCATCGCGCATAGCGGGTCCAGCGGTCCGGAGCGCTCGCCCTCGTGCACATCGTTCAGACTCAGCGCGATGCACAGTGCCAGCAGGTCCATGCGGTCGCTGTCCGACAGCCCGGCGATCCACGGCAGTAGACGGTCCTCGTCCCCTGGCATGCGATCGCCCCACCGCTCCCGCGTCTCGTCCAGCACCACCTGGGCGCGCGCGCCGCCCAGCGTGCTGTCGGCCTTCGCGACGAGCCCCGCATCGGGTGTGTCGGACACCAGCTTGACAGCCGACATCGTCCGGCCGTAACGGTCCATCAGAAGACGCTGGACCAGGCAATGCAGCAACGCGGTCAGCGCCACGTCGGGCCGATCCAGCAGCGCCGCGCGCGCCGCCAGGGTCCGATGCGCGGTGAGCTCCCGCATCAGCGCAGCGGAATGGATCGGCTTGGCGCGGGTCGGGCTTTCGGTCGCGTCTGCCGCGTCGTCGGCGTCATCGTGTTCGTCTTCACCACCCGCCGCGCGCGCTCCCTTGCGGTCCTTGGGACGGATGAGGCCACGATGGATCTCCAGCTTGCCATCGCGGCCGACGCAGACGATCACGCCCGACACGGCCTTGGCCTCATCGCCATAGCTGGCGATGCTGGATTCCAACGCCTTGATCTGGTCCTGCACTCCTTCGAGTTCTTGCTCCAGCCGCTCGAAAGCTTCCGGGTCCTCGTCGGTGTCGGCCTGATCCTGTTGGCCCTCCAGCGCGCTCAACTGCTTGGCCAGGGCCTCGCGACTCTTGTTTTCGGCCTTGGTCATCTTGCGCTGCGACTTCGCGGCACGGCCGAACTTGTACAGTTCCAGCGAGCTGGCACGCGGCACGATCTCCAGCCACGACCAGCCCTCGGCCCGCACTCCCTCGGCCTCGATCTCCAGTTGTTCGTTCGCCAGCCGGCCGAGCAAGACGCTGTCCTGCAGGTAGCCCTCGCCCGCTTCGGAGAACAGGTCGCGGCGCACGGCACCACCGGCAGCCTCGTAGGCTTCGATGCCGATGAACTTGGCGAGCGCGTCGGTCGTCGCATCGACTTCCTCGGCGACCAGCAGGCTTCGCAGGCTGTAGGCATCGCGGTTCCAGGTCGGCGCGCCGTTCCAGATGGCCAGCTGCTGTTCGGGATCGTCGCTCAGCGCCAGCGCCATCAGCTGTTCCAGCATGATGCCGCCTTCGCGGTACAGCTGCCGCAGGTCCGGATGGACATCGGCCAGCTTCATGCGCCGGCGCACCGTCAGCGGCGAGGTGCCAAAGCGCTCGGCCACCTCCTCGATGCTCGCGCCGTCCTGCACCAGCCGCTGGAACGCCTCGAACTCATCGGCCGGGTGCATGGGCTCGCGGTGGACGTTCTCAGCAAGACTCGCTTCAGCTGCTTTTCGCGGGTCGGCTTCACGCGGCACAGGATGTCCTCGTCCTTGCTGATCCGGCCCTCGGCGACCAGTTCCAGCAGCGCCCGCAGGCGCCGCCCTCCGCCCACCACTTAGTAGCGTTGCAGCCCGCTCTTGTGCCCAGGCTTGCGCGCCGGATCGGCCGGGCAGACGATCAGGTTCTGCAGGAGCCCCTGCGCGTAGATGGAGGCCTTGAGGTCGGCCACGCTCGTCCCGCCCGTTCGCCGCGCGTTGCGCTTCTCGGACGGCACGAGCAGGGACAGAGAGATGAGCATCAGTTCACCCGAGCGGGCGTCGATGGAGTCAATCGGTTGGGTTTGCATGTTGGTTCTCCTTGATGGAAGAACGACGTCCCGAGCGCGACGCTGAGGTCGGCCCGGAGGCCGTCGATCAGCACTCGCTGGGCAGCAGCAAGGTGGTTGCGCTGCGATCGGCCTCGGTGATCACCCAGACCACCGTCTGCGACGGCAGGCGGTAGCTGGAGAGCACGCGGGCTCCTTCCTCGATGGCGACGAGGTTCCGCTCGCGGTCCTCGTCATCGATCTCGCCGAAGTCGCCGCTCAGGTGGCGGTCGATCAGCGCTTGGCCGCTGATTTGCGCGAGCGTCAACGCGCGCAACGCGCCCGGGGTACAGACAATGAAGCCCGGGTTGAACAAGACAGATGTGTCGTTCATGACATCCCTTTCACGAGTGAGTCGAAAGAGAGGACGGCCTCGAGGTGCCATTCACCCGGAGATCCTCTCGCTCGGACTCCTTGCTCCCGCCCACGGGCGGGCGGGGGGTGGGCATGGCCCTTCCCTCACGGGAAGGGTTGGGATGGGTGGGGTCGGCCTTCTGGCAGCCGAAGCGGCGAGCCGGTTTCCCGGCCCACCGTATTCACATCCCCCCAGCAAGTCCCCTCACAGACGGTCAGGGCTTGCTGGGGGGATCAGGTGGGACGACCGGCGCGCAGGATGGCCCTCGCGCGGCGACGTAGCGTCGCAGCCGGTGTGCCAGCGCGCCTGGCGCATCCGGGTGCAGCGCAGTCGCCGAACATTCACGAGCAGCGGCGGCTCCGCGGTCGGCGTGACACCAAGCGAAGAGGAACGCAGTGAAGCGCAGCGACTGGCGCGACGGCCGAGCCGCGCCGATGCCTCATTGAGACCGGCTACGGAACGCCTTGTTGAGGATCGCGGTGAGTCGGCGCGAGGCCGCAGCAGTCGCTCGACGACCAGCGAATCCATACGTAGCGGAACCTTTCAGCTGGTGGGCGACCGAGGGCGAACGTTGCGTTTTCGGGAAGCCGCCTGCCGGAGGCCGCAACGAACGGCTGCCGAGCCGAAGCGCAGACCACAGGGAGCGCCAAGGTCCCTCAGGTATCAACGGAGCGGCAAGAGAGTTGCGTATCAGCGCCCGACCTTCGGGCTCGCTCGTGCTATCGAGCGCTTGGTCGCACGGTTGAAGAACCTGCACGCCGAGTGGCCTTCGAAACCGTCTTGCCGGACGTCAGCAGTTCCACAATGAAATCGAGGAACGCGCGCGTCTTCGCCGGGAGGTGGTGCCGCGTTGGATAGTACGCATAGAGCGGATAGCGTTCGTCCATGCATTCCGGAAACAGGTTGATCAACAGGCCATCGCCGATCAGCGGCTCCGCGCCCAGCAAGAGCATCTGAGCGATGCCCGACCCAGCAAGGCATGCATTGAGCAGCGCGCTGGGGTCATTGACCGTGAGACGGCCTCCGGTTTCCACCGCGATTCGCCGTCCCTTGCGATGGAATTCCCACGGGAAGGCCTTGCCGGTCTCGGGGTTGCGAAACTCCAGACAGCTATGGCCGGGACCGCCTAGATCTTCCGGTTTCTCCGGGCGCCCGCAGCGGGCCAGATATGACGGCGCGGCCACCGTCACGACGGCGGAGTCCAGCAGCTTTCGCGCGACGAGCGTCGACGCCCTCAGTTCACCGAAGCGCAATGCGAGGTCGAAGCCATCGACGACGAGGCTCCCCAGGCTATCGCGCGCAATGAGCTCAATTTCGAGATCCGGGTGTGTCCGCATGAAGTCATCGAGGGGCTGCCCCAGCAGCGTCCGATAGAGGACAGGATCGAGGTTGATCCTCAGCCGTCCCCGAACGGCCGACGCACTGCCTGCTGCGGCCGTGGCGGCCTCCTCCAGGCCGGTAAGGTGGGGCATCACCTGTTCATAGAAACGCCTACCGCCTTCGGTGAGCGCCACGGATCGCGTCGTCCGGTTGAACAGTCGGATCTTCAGTCGCTTCTCCAGCCTCGCAATCGCGCGGCTGACGCCCGGCGGCGACATCCCGAGTGCGTCCGAAGCCCCGACGAACGTTCCGGCCTCGACAACTGCAGCGAACACGCCCATCCCACCAGAAAAATTGTCGCTGCTGATTTTCATGTTCTCTCGCCCTTCTCATTAATAGCGCCGGTCGGCAGGGTATGACCTGCCCGCCAAAAAACGTCTCGGCCGATTAGTGATTATTAGTCACTTTAATAATTACATTCATGTCATTTTGTTTTTTTGAGCCGCTTCGCAGAATCCACTCCATCGAAACACCTACACCGACCCAAGAGAGGAACAGCAAGTGAGCACTGAACTGAATCGCCGTCGTCTTCTGAGCGGTGCGTCAAGCCTGCTGGCTACCGCAGCCACGCTTGGCGCGTTCGCCAGCCGAGACACCCAAGCCGCGTCCCGCACGTCGGGTCCGAGCACGGCCCGCAGCCACGCATATGCAGCCATCGATCAGACGCTGCAGCGAGCGGTCGATGACGGAACGGTCGCAGCCGTCGTCGCCATGGGCGCCACTGACCAAGGGTTGGTCTACGAAGGTGCGAGGGGCCAGGCAAACGCGACAAGCCGCGAACAGATCGGCCCGGACACGATCTTCTGGTTGCTGTCGATGACCAAATCGATCACCGCGACCGCCTGCATGCAGCTTGTCGAGCAGGGCCGGCTGAGCCTGGACCAGCCGGCCAGCGACATCCTTCCGCAATTGAAGTCCCCGCAGGTCCTCGAAGGTTTCGACGCATCGGGCCAACCGAAGCTGCGTCCCGCACGCAAGGCCATCACGGTCCGGCATTTGCTCACGCATACCTCCGGCTACACCTACAGCATCTGGAGCGAAGGCATCAGCCAGTACGAGAAGATGACGGGCATGCCCGACATCGGCTACTCGATGAATGGCGCGTTCGCTGCCCCACTGGAGTTCGAGCCGGGCGATCGCTGGGCCTACGGCATCAGCATGGACTGGGTCGGCAAGCTGATCGAGGCCGTGACGGACCAGTCGCTGGAGGTCTATTTCCGCGAGCACATCTTCGAGCCGCTGGGCATGCGCAACACGGGCTTCCTGATCGGCAGTGCGCAGAAGCGGCGCGTCGCCACCATGCACAGGCGGCAAGCCGACGGATCGTTGGCGCCGGAGCCGTTCGAATTGAACCAGCGTCCGGAGTTCTTCATGGGCGGGGGCGGCCTCTTCAGCACGCCGCGCGATTTCATGACCTTTCTTCAGATGCTGCTCAACGGTGGCCGGCACGTCAGCGAGCGCATTCTGAAGGCGGACACCGTCGCGGCGATGTTCCGCAACCACATCGGGAACTTGCAGGTCGGCGAGATGAAGACGGCGCAGCCCTCGTGGTCGAACAGCTTCGACCAGTTTCCGGGCCAGCCGCACAAGTGGGGACTCTCGTTCGACATCAACACGCAGCCGGGCCCTCATGGACGCAGTGCCGGCAGCGCGAGCTGGGCCGGCCTGCTGAATACCTATTTCTGGATCGACCCGGTCAAGCGAGTCGCGGGCTCGCTCTTCACGCAGATGCTGCCCTTCTTCGACGAGCGCGTGGTGAAGCTATACGGGGACTTCGAGCAATCGCTCTACGGTGGGCTGCAGCGCGCGTGAGCGTGCGGCACCCAAGCAATCAGACAAATCAGAAGACGAGGTTGAACTATGTACGCAGTTACGGGAATCACAGGGAAGGTCGGCGGTGCGCTCGCCAAGACGCTATTGGCAGCGGGCCTGCCGGTACGTGCGGTCGTGCGCGATATCGAGCGCGCCGCGCCTTGGGCCGCGCTTGGCTGTCAGATTGCAAGTGCTCGGATGGAAGACGCCGCGGCGCTCGCCGCAGCGTTCGAAGGTGCCAAGGGCGTCTTCATCCTTCCTCCGTCCGAATTCGATCCGGAGCACGGTTTTCCCGAGGCGCGAGCCGTCATCGACGCGGTATCTGCAGCACTCGTCAAGGCCCGCCCTGCCAAGGTCGTGTGCCTGTCCACGATCGGCGCACAGGCAACGCAGGTGAACCTGCTCACCCAGCGCACGATGATCGAGGTGGCGCTACGGAAGATGCCGATGCCGATGACCTTCCTTCGGCCGGGCTGGTTCATGGAGAACGCGGCATGGGACATTGCGTCCGCCCGTGACAGCGGTCTTGTCGCCAGCTACCTTCAACCGCTGGACAAGCCGGTGCCGATGGTGGCCACGGCGGATGTGGGGCGAGTGGCGGCGGAGTTGCTGCAACAGGATTGGACGGGCACGCGGGTCGTCGAACTCGAGGGGCCTCAACGCCTGAGCCCCAATGACATCGCTGCGGCCTTCGCCCGGATATTCGGTCGCCCGGTGCATGCAGAGCCCGTCCCGCGCGCGCACTGGGAGCCGCTGTTCCGCTCGCAGGGCATGAAGCATCCGCAACACCGCATTCGAATGCTCGACGGGTTCAACGAAGGTTGGATCGACTTCGAGCGGGAAGGTGTCATCCAAGGCCACGTCGACCTGGAAACGGTCCTGCGCGACATGGTGTCGCGCCAGGCCTGATCGAGAGCACCGCCATGGAATACAGCACTTTGGGCAGAACGGGCTTGCGCATCTCGCGGCTCAGTCTCGGCGCCATGACCTTCGGGGCCGGTTCGGGCATCTGGGGCGCTATCGCCGGACTCGACATCGAGCAGGCGGGCCAACTCGTCGCCCTGGCCGTGGAGCGCGGCGTCAACCTGATCGACACGGCGGATGCCTATTCGCAGGGGAGGTCCGAGGAGGTGCTCGGCCAGGTCCTCCGCGCGCAGCGCCTGGACGAGAGCAAGGTGCTCGTTGCAACAAAGGTTCGGTTGCGCACGGGGCCTGGGCTCAACGAGGTGGGGCTGGGCCGTTCGCACATCATTCGCACTGTCGAGACCAGCCTGAAGAGAATCGGTCGCGATCACATTGACCTGCTCCAGTTGCACAACCGCGATGCGCTGGTCCCGCTGGACGAAACGTTGCGCGTTCTGGACGACCTGGTCACCCAGGGCAAGGTCCGACACATCGGCGTTTGCAATTTCAGCGCTGCGGACCTTGAACGGGCGAACACCATCACCTCCCGCACCCATCGCGTATGCATTGCGAGCAACCAGGTGCACTACACCCTGACCAGCCGCGATATCGAGCATGAGATCGCCCCCGTGGCCGTGGCGAACGGACAGTCGCTGATGGTGTGGAGCCCGCTCGCCGGCGGATTCCTGAGCGGCAAGTACGCACAAGCGGGCGAGGTTCTCGGACGCCGCACCAAACTGAACTTCCCACCCGTCGACACTGCCAGGGCGGAACCCATTCTTGCCGCCCTGCGCGTCGTCGCCGAGGAACTGTGCGCGTCACCCGCGCAGGTTACGCTCGCATGGATCCTTGCCCGCAAGCACATCGCCTCGGTGATCGTCGGTGCCCGAACCCCGGAACAGTTGGCGGCGAACCTCGACGCTGCGAACTTGTCCCTGAGTTCGGAGCAACTTGCCAAGCTCGACACCGTATCCGAAGCACCGGTTCCGTATCCCCATTGGATGCAGCGCTTCCACGATCAGGATCGAGTCACGGGCTGATCTTGCCCCCGAGCGCCAAACTCACCCGTTCGCTGACATACGGCGACGCAGCCGGCATGAACATCGAACACGACGCTGTGGTCGCGCTGGGCAGCTGAGTTGCTTCTCCTGCTGGCTGGCCATGTCTCGCAGGCCAGCTTTCCCCGCCTGCCCTTGCCCCCTGATGCGCTCCGCCTTCCCGGCAGTTGCTTCCCCGCAATATCCCTTGAAGCCCCGATGAGCGACGACCAATACCATGCTGTACTCACATCAACCCCTTTCCCTGCGAGCAAGGCTGGGCCTGGGCTTCGGGTTCATCCTGCTGCTGCTCGTAGCTGTGGCGGCCTTCGGCACACTGCAGATGCGCCGGCTCAACGACGATACGCAATACGTCACCGAGGTGGGTGTGCCCTCATTGAAGGCCATCGCTGACACCCGTCAGCGCTTCGAAGACGTGCGCCGCCAAACCGCGCTGCACATCATGCTGGACAGTGAAGCGGAGATGGCAGGCATGGACGAACGCGTGGCCAAGAGCCGTACGCTGCTGGAGCGCACCACCCAGCACTACGCTGGCGCCCAGGCCTCCACCGAGGCACGACAGCGGGTAGACGCCGTCAACGCGGCGGTGGCCGAGTACTTGTTGCTGTGGTCCAGGATGCGTCAACTCTCCGCAGCCAAGCTCGCCGACCCACAGGCTCGGGCCCAGGCACAACGCCTGTACATCGGAGAAGGCCGGGAGGCCTACGACAAGGCTTCCTCTGCCATCGATGAGTTGTGGGCCTATGAGGAGCGCGTCCAGAAGCTCAATGCCGACGCGGCCGCGGCTACTTACAACACCGGTATGTATGCCGCGACGGCGTTGGCAGCGCTCGCCTGTGTGTTCGCTGTCGCCGCGGCAACGCTGACAGTGAACTCCGTCACGCGGCAGATCGGCGGCGAGCCCAGCTACGCGTCGCAGGTGGTCGCCCGTATCGCCGCGGGAGACCTGTCGCTACAGGTGAACATCCGCAAGGGCGATAACCAGAGCCTACTGTCGGCCATTGAGGGGATGAAGGTGCGGCTGTCCCAGGCTGTGCGCCAGATCCACGTCAGCGCGGACTTCGTAGCCCAGAGCTCCTCCACGGTGGCCGGTTCCAGCGCTGACCTCTCTCAGCGCACCGATGAGCAGGCCACCAGTCTGCAGCAGACTGCGGCCTCCCTTGAGCAGTTGAGCTCCTCCGTAGCCAGTAACGCCCAAAGCGTGGACAGTGCGGTTTCCTTGGCCTCAGCGACCAATCACATCGCGATAGCCGGCGGGGAGATGATGTCAGCGGTCGTCACCACCATGCACGACATGAGTGCGAGCAGTCGGCGAGTCCTGGAGATCACCAGCGTGATCGACGCGATCGCCTTCCAGACTAACATCCTGTCGCTGAACGCGGCCGTGGAGGCGGCCCGGGCGGGTGAGCACGGACGCGGGTTCGCGGTCGTCGCCGCCGAAGTCCGCACTCTGGCACGCTCGAGCGCCGAGGCCGCCAAGGAAATTAAGCAGCTCATCTGCGAAAGCGTGGCGAGGGTCGATGACGGCGCCGCCTTGGTGGACCGGGCCGGCGAGACGATCACCGAGGTGGTCCAGAAGGTCAGCGAGGTGACTTCTCTCATCCGGCAGGTGGGTTCTTCCACGGCGGAACAGGCGGTCGGCATCGAGCAGGTTAGCCAGGCCATGATGCAACTGGATGAGATGACCGTGCGCAACGCCGGACTTGCCGACCAGTCTGTGCAGGTCTCCGATGCGCTGAGCGGACAGGCACGTGCGCTGGTTGATTCGATCGGCTACTTCCGCCCGGCGGCAAACCCACACCCAGCCCCGGCCGAGGCTTGACATGACACCGGCAAATCTGCGGTGCCGGATCCGCGGGCGTGGTGCCCGCCCGGCCGCGAGGAATGCCCCTGTCATGGCCACTGCGGTGAGCCGGCTGTATCGATGGACTGTCTACGCGCTGCTGGCCGCGCTGATGGCCCTGAGCATCGGTGCGTCGGCAGTGATGGACTGGATGGCTGCCGGCGTGCAACGCAGTGCCACGCCGCTGCTGAAAGAAGAGGTGCCGCTCCTGCACCATCTCACGGAGTTCGAGTCCGCGCTGCTATTGCACCAGCTGGCACTGAACAAGTACTTCGCCCATTCGGTGACGCTGGATCGGTTTGAATACCTGGAGCGAGAGACGAGCGACGAGATGCGCGTGCACTTAGCCGTGTTGAGAAATCAGTCGGAACACCACGAAGCGATCGAGCGCATGGACCGTTCATTGACGACCATCCTCGCCCTCACGCCGCGCTTTAACGATGCCATCGCCGCCTCGCGGCCTCGCTCAGTGGAGGCCGTGCTGCTAGAGTTGAACACTGTGACCAAGGCGGTCCGTGCCGACATCGACCGGGTCCAGCAGCAGCTCGATACCAGCATGCATCGGGGAGGTGAGCGGGCCACCCGCCGCATGGACCAGGTGCGGACGGTGGTTCACGCAGTCAACCTGGTGACAGCACTCACGGCGCTGTTCATGATCTACCATGTACGGGCTCGTCTTCGTTCGGAAGATGAACTTGCGTATCAGTCGAGCCACGATCCCCTAACCGGTCTGCCGCACCGACGAAGTCTGGAGCAGGCTCTGGGTCATGTCAGGTATGAGGGGGCAACGCTGGTACTGGGACGGATCGACCGGTTCGAGCGAGTGTCCGCGAGCCTGGGGCACACCGCCTCGGACGAATTGCTGCGGGACTTTGCAGCGCGCTTGTCGGACGTTGCCCAGGTGAGCGACGGGTGCACCTTCCGCCTTGAAGGCGCCCAGATTGGCATGCTCTTCCCGGCGTCAGGCGCCGATCACATCACGACAGCATCGCTGCTGCGCGAGCAGATGCTGCAGCCCTTTCACACCGGTCGCCTTGAGGTTTTTTTAACGCTAAGCCTGGGCCTGGTGGACACCCGCGAGTATCCTGCGCCGCCGGAGGCGCTGCTGCGGAAGGCAGGCGCCGCGCTGCAGACGGCCGAGCGCGCAGGCGGCAACATGGTAGTTGCTTATAGCGCGGATCTGCAGCTGCGCACGTTGGAGCAGTTGGACATGGAGTCCGATCTCCAATATGCCTTGGAGCGCGAGGAGTTGGAGCTGTACTACCAGCCCCAGCAGAGCCTCGGCTCGGGAAAACTGCGCGGCTTCGAAGCCCTGCTGCGCTGGAATCGGGCGGGCCGCCTTGTATCACCTGCCGAATTCATTCCCCTAGCCGAGGAGTCGGGGCTCATCGTGCCCATCGGCAACTGGGTGCTCGAACAGGCCTGCCACCAGGCCAGAGCGTGGAACCACGGCCGCAGCTCGCCGTTGGTCGTGGCGGTCAATGTCTCCATGCGCCAGTTCCGTCAGGCGGACTTTATCAACGTGATCCGTCGCTGTCTGCTCCAATCCGGCGTGGATCCGAGGCATCTGGAGATCGAGCTGACCGAAAGTACAGCGATGCAGGATCCTGAGAGCGTCCTGACCGTGCTGGCACAGTTGCGGGCCATGGGCGTCACCGTAGCCATCGATGACTTCGGCACCGGCTACTCCAGCCTGGCGTACTTGAAGCGACTACCCCTGGACAAGTTGAAGATCGATCGCTCATTTATCCAGGGCATGGGCTCCCACACAGCCTCAGACGACGCTTCCATCGTGCAGGCGGTCATTGACCTGGCTCACAACATGAGCCTCACCGTCCTTGCAGAAGGCGTGGAAACCCCTACTCAACTCGCACGTCTTGTAGCGATGGGTTGCGATGAGGTGCAAGGTTACCTTCTGGGCCGCCCGGTGCCCTCGGAGCACGCCACCTCGATCGTTCGCTGTCCACCCATCCAGCCGCCATGGACGGACAGTGGGCACCGTGCTGCGACCGCGTCCGCAGCCTCGTCTGGACGCACGCAACTGGCGCCAATGAACACTTCAATCGCCTCTGAATCGCCAACGTCGGCAGTCGAACTCCGAAGGGCCTAAGTGCAACAGGACGAGGCGCCGGGCAAATGGCCAGCCCCGCCCCTGGCAAGCCGCGGCCCTGAACTTGCAACTCGCCATATACCTGCCTTCAGCGAGAGCTAGCCGAATTGAATCCCCCGGGGTATGAACTTCCCCAAAGGTGGGCAACTCCGGGCTAACGGCTCGAGGTCTGAGTTCGGTACAGCACCGGGCTCTGGCCTTCCCGGTAGGCGAGCCGTCCCGAGCTTCACGATAGGCGAAACTTCGTCTTCGCTCTCATGCGTCCATTGCTTCGCTGAGGATCTCGATCCAGTGTGACACTCGACCGGTAGTGCCCGTCTGGAGGTGCTGTATGCAACCCAAATTGGCAGAGACGATCACCTCATCCCCACTTGCGCGGAGGTTGCGCAGTTTGCGGTCGCGAAGGGCCGTCGCGAGAACTGGCTGAAGAACGGAATACGTACCTGCCGATCCACAACAGAGGTGGCGCTCAGAGGCTGCGGTGCGGATCTCGAACCCGAGCACACCGAGTTGATCCTCGACGCCGCCGTGCAATCTCTGGCCATGCTGCAGCGTACAGGGCGGATGGAAGACCAATGCCTGCAAGTCTTTGCGAAGCTTCCCGCGTAGTGCAGGCACGATGTCTTCTGGCAGCATCTCGCTGAGATCGCGGGTCAGGCCACTGACAGCTGCGGCCTTCTCGGCATATTCCGGATCGTGCTGCAGTGCCCGGCCATATTCCTTGATCGCCAACCCGCAAGCGGATGCGTTAGAAATGACCGCCTCGACCCGAGCGGACTGAATGCAAGGCCACCACGCATCGATGTTCCTGCGTGCGTTTTCCAAGCCGCCGGCTTGATCACTGAGATGAGTCCTCACCGAGCCACAGCAAGTTGCGCCCGCAGAGAGGACGACCTCCACACCGGCCGCATCCAGAACGTGGGCCGTTGCACGGTTAATCCCGGGCATCATGGCATCCTGCACGCAGCCTGCGAGCAGCATCACCTTGCGAGGATGGGAGCGCTTGGGCGGAGGCCTCACGGTCTCGGACCGGATATCTGGAATCTTGTTGCGCAAAACTGCTGGAAGGAAAGGCCGGGAGAACCGCCCAACTTCGAGGGCCGGCTTAAAAAGAGCAGACGTCAACGACTCCCGCAGCAGCCAGCGCGCAGCTCTCTCCCCCGGCGGACGCTGAACCTTCGCGTCAACGATGTTGCGACCGATATCAATCAGACGCCCGTACTCCACGCCGCTGGGACAGGTCGTCTCGCAGTTTCTGCAGGTGAGACATCGGTCCAGATGTTGTTGCGTCGAACGAGTGGGCTCGGCACCCTCGAGGACCTCCTTGATCAGATAAATTCGTCCCCGCGGTCCATCCAGCTCGTCACCGAGCAACTGATACGTCGGACAGGTCGCAGTACAGAAGCCGCAGTGCACACATTTGCGCAAGATGGATTCGGCCGCAGCGCCCTCAATAGTGCCCTGAAACTCCGGGCTCAGCTTCGTTTTCATGGATCAGGGATTCCCGTAGAGCCTGCCGGTAGCGAACACACCCGAGGGATCGAAGGACCGCTGAAGTCGCTCGGTAATTCGAGCCAGTGGAGCGGCCAGCGGCGTGAAGATCGCAGTCCCGTCTGGCGGTGCGTAGAACAGCGTTGCATGTCCGCCGGCGAGAGCAGCAGCTTCCCTTACAACGACGGCAGGCGCGTCAGTGCGAAGCCATCGCTGCGCGCCGCACCAGTCGATGAGCTGCGCACCGGGCAGATTGAAGGGGCCCGCGGCCGGGTCGCAGGAAATTCGCCAGATCGGCGTCTGTCCCGACCGCATACTGTCAGCGAAGAACCAATGGCGATGGTCGCGAATACTCCTCCACCAAGCCGAGGATCCATCCGCACTCACCGAGGTGCCACCCAAATGGAGACGAGCGGCACGAACGGCCGCGGCGGCACCGGACAGCCGAACATGGAGCGTCCCATCAACCCATACACCCGCATTCACTGGAAGGGATTGCCCGCGCCAGAGCGAAAACCGGCGCAGCGCCTCGGCCTCATCGCAGTCGGATACGAGCGTGACACTGTCTGCAGGCAACGGTGCCACCTTCAGCGACACTTCGCAGATGAAGCCGAGTGTTCCCATCGAACCGGTCATCAGACGAGGTATGTCGTAGCCGGCGACGTTCTTCATCACCCGTCCGCCGAAAGAGAGTAGGTCGCCGAGGCCGTTCAACATGGTCAGCCCGAGCACAAAGTCCCGGACGGCACCGACGCTGGGTCGTGCAGGCCCGGACAACCCGGCTGCCACCATGCCGCCCACGGTGCCGCCTCCGCCGAACTGAGGGGGATCGAAGGCGAGCGCCTGACCACTTTCTCTCAAGGTCTGTTCCAGTTCAGACAAGGTCGTTCCGGCCTTCGCGGTCACGACGAGTTCGCTCGGTTCATAGCTGCAGATGCCGGTAAGCTCAGCGGACGGCAGGGCAATTCCCGAGACCCGCTCGCCATAGAACCGCTTGGATCCCTGCCCCACGATGCTGAGGACCGAGCGATCAGCTCTCGCCATGCTGATCTGTTCCGATAGGCGGCGTGTCGCCGGCGTGTCATTTGCTCGAATGGTCATCAGAACCTCGGCAGCTCAGGATGCGGAAGCATGCCGCGCAGTACGGTCATCCGGCCGTACTCCGCGCAGCGGCTCAAGGTCGGAATGACCTTGCCTGGATTCAGCAGCGCGACCGGATCGAACGCACGCTTGACAGCGAACATCTGCTCGCGCTCGCTGATGGAGAACTGCACGCACATGGAGTTCAGCTTCTCGACGCCGACGCCATGTTCTCCTGACAGGGTGCCGCCGAGCCGAACACTGGTCTCCAGAATGTCCGCACCGAACAACTCGCAGCGATGCATCTCATCGGCATCGTTTGCGTCGAACAGAATCAATGGGTGCAAGTTCCCGTCGCCAGCGTGGAATACGTTGACGCAGCGCAGTCCATACTTCGATTCCATCATTTGGATTGCGCGTAGCATCTCCGCCAGGCTCTTTCGCGGAATGGTCGAATCCATGCACATGTAGTCCGGACTGATACGGCCGGATGCGGGAAAGGCGTTCTTGCGACCACTCCAGAACTTGATCCGCTGGGCGTCATCACGGCTGATCTGAAGGCGCGTCGCGCCACTTGCTACCAGCACATCAGTCATACGCTCAATCTCTTCCGCGACTTCCTCCGTCGATCCATCACTCTCGCATAGGAGGATTGCCGCGGCGTCCAGGTCGTAGCCGGCGTGTACGTACGCCTCGACTGCGGCAGTCATCGGACGATCCATCAATTCAAGTCCGGCGGGGATGATGCCGGCAGCGATGATGTCCGCAACAGCTGCCCCGGCGGTCTCCACGTCGGCAAAGCTGGCCATGATGCAGCGGGCCGTCTGGGGCAGCGGAATGAGTTTGACCGTGATCTCGATCGCGACGGCAAGCATTCCTTCGCTGCCGATGACGATCGCCAGCAGATCCAGACCGGGTGCGTCCAGCCCCCCGGTCCCGAACTCGACGGGAACTCCCTCAACGGTGAAGCCCCGCACCTTGACCACATTCTGGACGGTAAGGCCGTATTTCAGGCTATGCACGCCTCCGGAGTTCTCGGCGACATTTCCGCCGATCGTGCAGGCGATCTGGCTACTTGGGTCGGGCGCGTAGTGCAGGCCCAGGTGCACCGCGGCTTCACTGATGGCGGCATTGCGGACACCGCACTGCACCACCGCCCGGCACGACTCCCGGTCGATCTGCACGATCCTATTGAACTTTGCCAGCGACAGCGTGACCCCCATCGAATGCGGCATCGCACCGCCCGACAGGCCAGTTCCGGCGCCACGCGCGACCACCGGAACCCCCATTCTGTGGCAGATGAACAAAACGTCCGAGACCTGGCTCTCCGTTTCTGGAAGGACAACAACGAGAGGTCGAGTTCTATACGCGGACAGGCCGTCGCACTCGTAAGGCGCGACGTCTTCCCCCCGATGCAGGATGGCATGAGAAGGCAGTACATGGGACAACGCCTCCACCAGTTCCCGACGTCGCGTCTCTGACTCGTCAAAGTGCCGCTGCGGAGTGGCGTCAGATTCTGATTCTCTGGCAAGCCTGAAGTTCTTCATTCAATACTCGGTAAGGCGCAGCACCTTGGTTGCCGCATGCGTGCCGATGCTCAAGCCTGCATGCGCATCAGTGACGCGGATTCGCTCGCGTGCTTGCCCGCGCGGCTCAGCGCGTCATCGGCGCTAGACACCGCTCCGAAGGGAGGGGCATCGCCGAGTGCTATCGAGCACTCGCCGCTGGCGCACACGGATAGACCTTCGTCGGCCGAATCGGCCGATACTTCGGCGTCGTCACCTTCTTTCCCTGCCGATAACTCTGCTGGCGATCGACGCAGCTGACCATCTCCATTGGCTCCGAACCGCTCGCATTCCGCCGCGGAGGGCGGCAGCAGATCGGCGTTGCCCGATGCAATCCGGGCCTCGCGTAGACAGCGGAGCAGCAAGGCCATGAAACATCCTCAGCTATGAATCCCGGCGGACAGATGGAGCTCGCCAAGACATGGCCGTACTAGTCAGAACGTGTGGCGGATGCCCAGTGCCAGGATGCTGGGATCCTGCCCCACGCCACTTGCAGCGAAGCTGCCCGACGCACTGAACAGGCCCAGGTTGGACCTATTGTTGTTGCTCACGTGCGCATATGAGCTATATACGGTAGTGCGCTTGGATAAGTAGTACTCATACACTGCCGCGAGGGTCGTCGCGCGACCATCGGTACCGGTTACCTTGTCAAAGCGCGACGAGAACACCTGCGCCAGAACACGACTGTTCGTCAGCGGCACCACGACGCCGACGTTGAAGTTCGTTTGCTTGAGCGTCGTGTTGGCCGTGACGGTGATGTTCTTTTCCGATGGATCGACCGCAAAGTAACCGAAGACCAGCTTGGCTGGTCCGAAGTCATACTGCGCACCAGCAGTCACCGCGTGCTGCCATGCAGGCGCAGCGCCAGCGGGGATGTCTCTAACGCTTTGCTTGGAGCGGTAGTAGCTGCCGGTGACGCCGAACGGGCCGCTCGTCCACGTGAATCCCGGGTTGATCATGCGCCCACCGCTGTTCGCCGCCTCGTCGCCAGCGGCCACCATGAGACGACCGATGAATCCAGCACTAGTGAAGGTACCAAGCAGCGAATTGTTGACGCGTACCATCTGGCCCTGCGTCCCATCACCGGCAGCCGCAGCGCTGACCACGTTGATGCCGCTCAGGTTTGAATTGCCCCAGTAGCTCTGGCCGGTGGCATCGGAATAGATTTCAGACAGCCACAGCGGAGAGTACTGGCGACCAGCGCTGAGGCTCCATTGCTTGGTGCTCAGGCCGACCCAGGCCTGGCGTCCCCATGCAAGATTGCCCTGTTGCAGAACGCCGGTATCGGCGCCAATACCCATCTCGAGCCAGAAGTTGGCAGACAGTCCGCCGCCGAGGTCTTCATTGCCTCGAAACCCGAGGCGGCTGCCATTGCCGACGCTTGAATCCATCACCTTCCGGTTGACGCCGGAGCCGGCATGTTGAGCCGCGACAGACATGTCGATCAGGCCGAAGATGGTGACATTGCCTTGAGCGTGGACGGCCAGCGTAGGCAGGCACAAGGCGAGAGGAACGATGACTTTCTTGAGCATATTTGTCTCCGTGATGTAGTTGGAATCAAGATCGGGGATCCGGCCCTCAGGGTCGTGCCAAGAGAATCTGCTTGACGAGTTCCGGTCGTCGCACCTTGCCGGTGGGCGTCATCGGCAACTCTTCGAGAATCTCGAGTTGCTCGGGCAGCTTGTAGTCGGCCACGCGGCCTTTGAGCATGTCGACGATCTCAGCCAGATCGATGGTTGCCCCAGGCTTGAGCACCACGCACAGGCAGTTCCGTTCGCCGAGCCGCTGGTCGGGGAGTCCCACGACCGCCAGGTAGAGCAAAGCCGGGTGGGCGCTGAGAATTTCCTCGATCTCGCGCGGGAAGTACTTCTTCCCCCCTCGATTGATGATCTCTTTCTTGCGGCCCGATATTCGGACATTGCCTACGTCGTCGGCCACCTCGCCCAGATCGCCTGTGCGAAACCATCCGTCGCCAGTGAAACTTTCATGGTTGGCCGTCGGATTGTTGAGATATCCCAGGTGTACGGACGGCCCCTTGGCTGCCAGCTCTCCAGATTGACCATCCGGCACTAGGCGGCCCGCCTCGTCCAGAATTCCGAGTTCGAGCTGCGAGACGCAGCGTCCGATCGTTCCATTGACCTTGAGCGGGTCGTCGTCAAGCCGCGTGTAGGCGT
>Ga0247779_1000436_pt1 | contig 27047 bp, 37 predicted proteins | sample UWRJL221509R5_FD_179925 | JGI IMG/M metagenome (GOLD analysis project Ga0247779, IMG submission 179925) | Plant litter microbial communities from Arlington Agricultural Research Station in Wisconsin, United States - UWRJ-L221-509R-5 | ecosystem: Environmental > Terrestrial > Plant litter >... | reverse complement strand
TAAGTTTCGTGTGACAAGGCGTGACCCTACTAAACGTCCCCGTTGCTCCCAGCCGTTACTTGGAGATGCTCGCGGCTGACCCCGGCACAAAGCGGAGTTCGGAAAGTAACGGCTGGTCACGAGCCTAAACATAGTTGCCCGCTCTTCATCGTGCACTACGACCATCTTTGGATTGGAGGAGTCTTTCAGCCAACCAATTAAATTATATATCACTTGACACTCATTCAGTTGAACGTCTTATGAATTCGACAAAACGCGCGGCAGAAGGTCAGTCATTTGGTTTCAACACGCAGTTTACATTTGTGTCAATTGCATCTCGCTTCAGCTGGAAGTTACCAACCTAGCAAGCGCTCGAAACCCAATGAAGACGATCTTGAGCTTCAAAACGAGGATGATGTGATTCCACCGTCCCCTCCGGATACTTCTTATGTTCCTAGAAGTGCCACTATCAACTTCAGTGCTCTTACACGTAAACTAGCCGAAAACAAACGATCCACCGATGCTGATCCACCGTCTGGAAACTTATCGTCTTTCGACTTACATCGTAGACAACAAGACAAATTAATATCTCATATTTTCATGGACCAAGATTTCTCATGGCTTCATCTGAAGTTGGATCATCAGTCACGACCTTTATGGATTAGTCCGGAGGATGGGCATATTATTTTGGAAGCATTTTCGCCAATTGCTGAGCAAGCCCAGGATTTCCTTACTGCAATTAGCGAGCCAGTCAGTAGGTATGTTGAAGTATCCATACATACAAGTTGCAAGATTCGTATACTGACTTCTTCAAAGACCAGCAATGATCCACGAGTACAAACTTACATCATATTCTCTATACGCCGCTGTCTCCGTGGGATTACAAACTGAAGATATCATTGAGGTACGCTAGATTCTAAACCTGCTACATTTTCAGCCAACACCCTGACTTTTTTGAGGTCCTTAACCGTTTATCGAAAGTGAGTTTAGATCATAGATTTAGATCGCTTCGTCTGATCATTTGAAAGGTCCCAGTACCGGATTCCATTGTCGCTTTTATCAAGGGCTGTACTCTAAGCTACGGGAAGGTCAAACTTGTCCTGAAACACAACAAATATTTCGTAGAATCCAATCACCCGGATACATTACAATTTCTTCTCAAGGATAGAGTGATACGTGAAGCCCGCATAGTCACCACCCAAACCGACAATAGTATCAAAGCTGCTACTTTCACCACAACCAAAGCACCTGTCCGAGGAAATCTAGTCATACCTGGAACGAAAGAAGCGGAGAAGAAGAAAGACGACGCTGGTGACGGGAAGACGAAGGCAAATAACAATCGCACAGACGCCGATCTTTTCACTTCCGTTGTCGGCGTTGATGCAGGTGCATACTATATTTCATTAATATTTCTGTTTCATAGAATAACTTGAATCCCTTTTTAGATGAAATCGAGGAAGATGATGATAATGTGCACGCCTTCGAAATAAAAGACGACAAGATCGATGTCGGTGTTTTTATTTGACTGTATGGCAATATTTTGAATGCGCAATTATTTTCTAGGATGTGAAAAAGCGGTGCAATGAGCTCGAATACCCAATGTTGGAGGAGTATGACTTCCGAAATGATACCGTCAACGCAAATCTCGATATTGACTTGAAGCCGGCCACTGTTATCCGTCCGTATCAGGAAACAAGTTTAAGTAAGATGTTTGGAAATGGGTTCGTAATATATCATCCAAGATTTTAGAAAGTACTCACATCTCATTAGACGTGCTCGTTCCGGAATCATTGTTCTACCGTGCGGGGCCGGGAAAACCCTAGTGGGAATTACGGCTGCTTGTACGATCAAGAAGTCCTGCCTTGTCCTTTGCACTTCATCGTGAGTTAACTTGGGATGCGCGTCCTCATGCTCGCTCATATTTGTACAGCGTGTCCGTCATGCAATGGAAGCAACAATTTATGCAATGGTCGAACGTTACCGATCGTCAGATTGCAGTCTTCACAGCCGATCAAAAAGAGAAAGTGCGCCTAATTATCACATTCATGTCATTTTCACCACTAACCTACAGTGACAGTTTGCCGGGGAGAGTGGAATTGTCGTATCGACATATTCAATGGTAGCCAACACTCACAACCGGTCGCACGAGTCTAAGAAGATGATGGAGTTTTTGACTTCTCGTGAATGGGGCTTCATCCTCCTTGATGAAGTACATGTCGTGCCAGCCGCCATGTTCAGACGAGTCGTTACTACAATCAAAGCTCACTCCAAGCTTGGGCTTACCGGTAGGTTGCTAAATATTAAATTTTTTTTTTTCATCGTGCTTAAAGAGCTTGTAGCCACTCTTGTCCGAGAAGACGACAAAATTGCTGATCTTAATTATATGATTGGTCCTAAGTTATATGAGGCTAATTGGATGTGAGCTTGTTGCTTACATCACACGCCATCCACGAGGATACTGACATGAATTCGATCAGGGACCTCGCTGCAAAGGGTCATATCGCCAACGTTCAGGTACGTATTACTTACTCTTTTGTTTGGCATTTAGTTTCTAATGAATTATACTCCAGTGCGCAGAAGTATGGTGTCCGATGACACCAGAATTCTATCACGAATATCTCAAAGAACAGTCCCGCAAGAGAATGTTACTATACTGCATGAATCCCAACAAATTCCAGTCATGCCAATTTTTAATCAAATATCACGAAGATCGAGGCGACAAAATCATTGTCTTTTCGGATAACGTGTTTGCTTTAGAAGTTCGTGACTTCCTTGTTAATATTTTTCAATAACTGATTTATGAACAGGCATACGCTAAGAAATTGCAGAAGTTGTTCATCCACGGAGGAGTAGGGCAGGTGGAACGAATGATGATTTTGTCTAAATTCCAGCATGACCCACGCGTGAATACGATATTTTTGTCCAAGGTACGTCGCTACCGTAAGGTCGGTAGATATTCTTATCCTATCCCATACAGGTTGGAGATACCTCCATCGATCTTCCTGAAGCAACCTGCTTGATTCAAATATCATCCCATTTCGGTTCTCGGCGTCAAGAGGCACAGCGGCTTGGTAGACCCACATCCATGTACAAGAAATATAACCATATTGACCTAACAAAACACACAGGGCGTATCTTGCGGGCAAAACGTCGAAATGACGAGGGCTTCAACGCCTTTTTCTATTCTCTCGTATCAAAGGACACTCAGGAGATGTTTTACAGTACGAAGCGACAACAGTTCCTCATTGATCAGGGTTATGCTTTCAAGGTTATCACGCATCTTGACGGGTTGGAAAACCTGCCGGAACTTGTGTATCAGACACAAGACGAACAGATTGAACTTCTCCAGTCTGTTATGATAGCTAATGACAATGATGCCGACCTCGGGACAGACATCAAGGCCACCGAAGGCGATTTAGCTGGCACGGTAACTTCGAAAGACTTTGGCCCGATGAAATTCCCTGCTGCTCAGCGGACAACAGGATCTCTCTCTGCTCTTAGCGGCGGGCAGCATATGTCATATGTTGAACAGAACAAGTCTGCAAACAAGGCAATCTCACGCGCAGGCCCATCAGCAGCTCCGAGGCATAAACTTTTTGCGAAACGTGACAAAGATAAGGCAAGTGCAAGAAAAGAGGCGCGAGCTGGCCCTTCCCAGGGCTAAGTGGCAGTGGGTTTTGTGGATCCTTTCATTGTAAAAATCAAGTTTTGGTGCCTGTATTTTTTGATTTGGATACCATACGTGGTAGTTTACTCATATATGCATACTGTATTCTCCGTTATTTACCCCAACTGGGCTGCTTAGAATTGGTTACAGTAGATTAGCGTCTATTCATTCGACTTGCTAATAATAGGGAGGTTCATGTGGTATGCTGTGTTGTTATGCAAAGTTATCCACCAGGTAGTTGCGTGATGCCGACGTCAGCTTGACATTCAACGTTTCAAATTTTCCATCGCCACCACAATTTTTTTTGACAAGTCTTGGATATATGTACTTTTCTGGTGATTTTTTTTGAGTAGATTCGTTGAACGCAGGAGATTGAAGTTCAACGATTTCCAAACGAGTGCAGTGAAGGTACCCGATCAGTTCCAGGAAAGGAGAATCGAAATTTTCTATTTATGCTCATCGCTCCCGCCATATGCCGCTTGCGAAGGTCTTGAGAATTGAGCTTGGGTTCTTATGTAACTCCCTAAAGGCTTGTCCTGAATATAATGTCGGCTCCTTCTCTTTGATGCTCCCTTCCAGTCTTCCTTCTCGCCTTGTCCATCTTTCCCGTCCAGCCAGACCGGAGGTGCAATTGCTGAACATCTTTATTCATCGGGGCAAAAAGTTGACCATTTGGTGTTGTTCACAGATCGAGTCCTACTGATAATGGCAGCAAGTAACGGCCTGAACGACATGGATAAGGACACCAAGTCTTTAGATGCAAGCCTAGTGAACGAAGAGGCAACTCAGCCGGGCAGCACCTCCATCAAGCCTGCCCGTCCTCCATTGGTTTATTCTTCCCCGAAGGCGTTTGCTACAAGTTTTGCGGCTAGATGGAAAAGTGTATGGAGCCGGCCATTTGTTATCTCACTCATTGCTGGCCAAATCGTCTCCCTGTGTATCACTTGTACGAATGTCACCACTACCGAGCTCGTTTCGCGGGGATGGACGTTGTCGACTACTCAAGGGATCTTCTTGTACGTCCACCTCTTTTTTTTTTCCTCGCTATCTAGGACCCTCCTAAACTTGTATTAACAGGTATTTCATGATCTTCATTATATACACACCTTACACGATATACCAATGTATGACTCTATCTGTGCGCACGTCGTTCTCAATCTGATGGATGGTTTCGCAGATGGATTTAAGGGTTGGGGAAATGTTCTTCTTAGAGATGGATGGAGATGTACGTTCTTAAAAATTTCGCTTCCGTCAAAGCGTTCTTCTCACATTCTGTGCAGATATAATATTAGCGGCCTGCGACGTTGAAGGAAATTTCTTGGTCGTAAAGGTGGGTCTTTTGTGTATTTGGATTCTGCACGCAATGATTGGCTAATCCGAAATATAGGCCTATCAATTCACCGATCTACTTTCATGCATGCTATTAGATGCCTGGGCGATTCCCGTGTGCCTCTTCTTCTCGTGGTTGTACTTGGGCACAAGATACCACTGGACTCAGCTACTGGTGTGTACACAACAACAGTAGATGCATCTGCACATTACTGATTCCGGATACTTCAATGCATAGGGTGTCTTCATCTGCATCGGTGGTCTAGGAATGCTCGTTGCATCAGATGAGATCACGCAGAAGAGCTGGGAAGCCGTCAGTCGAGGAAAGGGAGATGCGTTCATGATCGCTGGTGCAACACTCTACGGATTCAGTAAGTCATTTGCATTCTATAGCAATTTCCTTTGTAAGCCTGATATCATTTTTTAATTTTCATTTAGCGAACGCCACAGAGGAGTTCCTTGTTAGGAAGAGGCCATTATACGAGGTTGGTTCTCTTATTGGGCGGCTGCTAATCACTCGTGGACAATGGGTTGACTCTTTGTAGGTCGTAGGTCAGCTTGGTATGTGGGGGCTAATTATCAATGGCATCCAATCCTCGGCCCTCGAATGGAAAGGGATGAAGGAAGTCCCATGGAACGGAGAGATCAGTGAGCAATTCGTGGTCTCGGAATAATTACACTGTCAGCTGACGAGTTGCATGTTTGCAGTCGGGCTTCTCGTCGCGTACACGAGCGGTATGCCCACAGGCTTGTTAAACCATTTGTTTGATATGACTTACGCCTCAATTTATGCAGCTATGGTTATTCTATACACTGTCGCTCCTCTACTCTATCGAATGGCTTCGTCGGCATACTTCAATCTCAGTCTGCTTTCGAGTGATTTCTATGGATTATTATTCGGACTATTCCTCTACGTAAATGGGCCCATTACCATTAAGGCACTGTATAAGCTAATCGTTGGTTTACAGCATTACCGACCCTACTGGCTATACTTTTTATCCTTTGTTGTCATTCTGTCTGGCTTGATCACCTACTTTTGGCACTCGAGGCGTAAGTGTCTCGTCTCCTTTAGAATTCGTTTAAATTTCTTATCGATGATTTATAGCTGAAGAGCAAGGAGTTTCGAACCCCGTCGCGCCTGCTTATGTCGAGAGAAGACGCGGCGGCGCAGTTGATGAAGAGCAAAGTCCGCCAATAATCACACCTACAGCTTAGCTAGCTTTTTATCCCGGCCACGACAATACTCACCAAATCTATGCATGAAAGCGCCTTAGTAGGTATAAATTGGTTTGATTAAAAATAATGGATAATGAAGTTTATACAAATGCAATGCAATGTGGATGAACGAGCATGTGTAATGTGTCCGATGCGATGAGGTGGAAATAATGATAGTGTCCATGCGATGAGGGAATAGTTATCTATGATATGGGTGTTGTACGCGCAGCATCGAGTTTCTCCTTTGAGAGTCTTCGTTCATTTTCCCGTTCGATGCGGTGTTGGGCCAATTTCTGCAGACAACACTTACTAAATGGTTGGAAGAAAGGAATTGCTAGTGAAACTTACAGCTCTCCAGCATTCGGTCGCGCTTGCCACCGTACTGAGCACGGTTTCGGACAATTCGATAAACTATGCCATAATGAGATAACGGAACGGAGTGTGAGGTATAGCAAGGCTTACAGTGTCGGTTGCCTGTCTGGCTACCTTTGCAAAGTGTGCCTTTTCTCGTTCCCACTCCTGCTGCTGTTCGGACAATGTGGCCTTTCTTCTTTCATCTAATTCGGGTATAGGGCCCCGCGTATCGGGATAGAGAGGTGAAGGAGCGGGAGGGAGATTATTGATGGCCCTGGAGATCTCGCAGAAGCTCCGTGGCCAAGTATAATTATCGGGGGTTTGTTGTGCGGATAATGTAGAGGGAAGAAAGAAGCTATCGGGGGGCGGGCGCTTACAGTGAGATTTGGCGAAAGGATGGTCGCGATGTCTGCGAGCCATCCAGTATGTTGCGGTCATGGCGCCCAAGAAGAACCAGAGGACACGAGAGGGAGGACGGTGAAGGCAACAAGGACGTGAGCGCATACGGAGGGAAAGGGAGGAATGAATATATAATGGAACATGGATGTATTTGTAAGGAAGAGATGAGTACGGTTGCGTGTGTGTTCGGCGATACTACCAACGTAGATTTAACCCTTGCCGCCATAACTCGTCGCCGGCAATTCGCATTCCGTTGAGCCGGTCGTGTACCTGCCAATCTCGAGTCGTCGCCGCCATCGCCGCAAAAGTCTTACCTTTACGGTCATCCGTAAGTAGTTCGGGTAGTTTAAAGTTATTATTTAAAAAATCATACGCAGGGAGGGTGAACCCGTGACATGTGACACATGTAGTCACAGAGGAGTGGAATGAGCAGACTAGTTTGGATCCCATCTTTCTCCGTCCTCTTTCTTTCTTTTCCCTTTACTCTTTCGTACAGGTTTGGCTATGAGCAGGGACCGGGATTATGGCCAGGGCTCCTCACCATGGTCAAATTATCAACAGCAGGGAGCTGCAGCGCCTCTAGGAGTTTCGACAGAACTTGACCCGGGACACAACCAGAACCAGCAAGGAAGGAACCCATATTCTGCACCACCTACAAATTCATCCAGGCTCCCAGATAGACCTCCTCTGCCCGCACGCTCCTCTACAGTCGGTACACCGGATCCCGATCGTAATCTATCTGCAAACAACTATTCATTTCCAAAGGCTCGTAGTGAAGACTTGAATCATGATAATCCCTCCTCCACCACATATGATTTCCACCCATCTTCTTCTCCAAGGCCATCTCCCCCATTCCTCTCTTCCGCTTCTGGCGCTAGTCGTCCAAACACTCCAGGTGCCTCCGCACATCCCAAAGATCCCTCTTCTTCAGGTCACTCGGATCATTCTCATCATCCGAACAGCGTCAACTCCCACTCAGTCCATTCTGAAGCATCTACCTCTCATTCAAAACCACCCCCAAGCCCTTCATCTACTTCCACGAGTCTCTCTTCCTCGTAAGCCTTTTCTTACAACTTTCGCCATTCATTTCTGAATCACCTCGTAGCATATGCTCAGCTTGCATCAAACCAATACAGGGTCCATTTGTCCGCGCTCTCGGATCCGTATTTCATCTGAATTGTTTCAAGTGCATGGTATGTGCTGGTTTGTGTCAATCTCAGGACTCTGCTTAACGTTATGTAGGATTGTGGAGAGGTTGTTGCTTCAAAGTTCTTCCCAATCGACGGTCCCGGGGGAAAGCAGAATCCTCTCTGCGAACGAGATTATTTTCGTCGCCTCAACCTCATATGTGCTAAATGTGGGATGGCGTTGCGAGGAAGTTATATCACGGCATGCAGTACGCCATTCGTCACTTTCCCCTGCCCTTATCACTGAACTCATTGAACCAATTAGATAAGAAATATCACGTCGAGCATTTTACATGTTCTTTGTGTTCAACCCTTTTCGGACCGCAAGATTCATACTACGAGCACGATGGAGACGTTTATTGCCATTTCCACTATTCGACACGTTTCGCCACAAAATGCGCAGGATGCAACAGCGCAATCCTCAAACAATTCGTAGAGATCAATCGAAACATGAGAGATGAATGTTGGCATCCGGAGTGTTACATGATAAACAAAGTGAGCAACCATATTTAGGATATTCGTTTTTTGGCTTCTGAACATTGGTTCTAGTTCTGGAATGTCAAAGTCTCATCGCGGCGACCTACCAGCGCTGTGTCTGTTGACGGTGAACCCGGGGAGCCTGTGTATATGGAAGAAGAGCAACGGGAGACTCCGACATCATTGAAGGATAAACAGATTCGAATGGAGCAACAGGTCTATCGAATTTGGACGTACGTTCTCTGATTCTAGCCGAAACTCATCAGTTTACTTTTTAAACCGTAGCGTTCTGTCTGCCTTTGAAGAATCGAGCGCTGCATGCATTTCCGATATGCTTAGGCAAGTTAGCAACGGAGCATATCTAGATGCAATCAGGATGGCCGAGAAATTCATCCTTCATGTCGAGGTTTTGTTTGGCACAATAGATGATCTTGAGTTTCATTTTGCGTCACTGAACATGAAGGGTATGTCATTCCAGCCACCCAAATTAAAAAATCACGCTCTTAAAGTAGTTTCTACTAGGGATGTCGCATGTGAGGGAAGCTCGAATGCTGTGTCGAAAAACGGTCGAACTCTTCACGTTATTATCGCACACCCAAGAGACAGGGGCGCGCCGAATGGGAATGACACAGGAGTTACTTGCGCTCGTGACCGGGCTTGCTCACTACCTGAAGATCCTCATTCGGATTGCACTGACAGGTGCCCTTAAATTAGAGCGCGAACAGAGCGTCCGTGAGGCCATGGGTTCTTTCCTCGACAAACTCCATCTATTAGCTGTTCAGGGTGGCAACCCAGCTGCACGAAGAATGATTAAAGGGCAGAATGGGGAGAAGTCCACAGCCAACCCCAACGTCAATTATGGTACACAGGGTGTAACTTACGGCTTTCGCAGTCTTGCACCGGAGAACGCGGGCGAATCACCATTTTCTCAGAGAGAAGGCGGAAACAAAACCTCATCGACCCCTCCGTCTGACCTATGTGTGAGATGTGGTTTAACTGTGGAGGAAGACTGTGTGCGATTAGGAACGTACCAACGATGGCATTCACATTGCTTGCAGTGTGCGCAGTGCGGGAAGGTTGCAGCTGTGCCAACTGCAAAGGAGATATCTTCAAAAAGCGGCGACGAGAGGGAAAATAACAAAGAAGTCGTAAATCGGGATCATCCTCCTAAGCTCTCTACGGCTCGGCGACCGCCTGCAAATGTCGGTGGGTTTGTTTATGATCCAGATTCCAGGAAAGAGATGGCGTCATTTGGTGAAGTTCCAACCCTCATTCTGTGTCTGGATCATGCCCATCAAGGTTGTCGGGGAGGATTCCAAGCAGTTCAAAGATTAGAACAGTATGCATTCCTGCTAAATGTTGCCTTACGGAGATTATACCTTCTCCTAAAGAAACAAGGTGTTGTTCCTATGTCCCCAGGTGTGCTTGACTACCATTCCATACACTCTTGATCGTGAGCTAATGTTTATGCAGTGGCCGTTTCTCATGATCAATCAGGATCTGATCCATACCGAAATACTGGCGACATAATGCGTATGCAGTCCGTTCATTTGGACAGAAAACTTTCTGCTACTGCTCGGTTACCCAAGCGTTCCACAATTGTAGAGAGTCCTGCGGGCCGGACTGTTCATCCATCAGATCCTGCGCAAAGGCATAATGAACCAAGTACGCAAACATCCGTGCAGCAAACCAATGTCCAAGTGCAGCAAGGGCTAACGATCACTGGGTACGACGTATCAACCCCGTACCAAGCCTCGCCCCCTACCCAGTATACGTCTCGTCCTAATGCCAGTAAACTACCTGTCGATCCTCAAGGACAGAGCCTTCGGCCATCCTTGACGCGTAATAATACAGAGGTCATGATCGTTGACGAAAGCGCGCCAAATTCACCGGCAGGGGCGGAAGAATCTACGATTCCAAAACGTGATGGAGCGTTGACTCTGGCTGACATACCACAATTAATGGAGGTTGCTCAAGCCCGAGAACAACAACGATCTCTTCCGAGGGAGAGTTCTACTCCATATATTGCGGAACTCAGCGCGCTAGAGTTGGCAATTGTCAAATATTGTGCAGTACTTGCACTGACACGGTCACCACTGAAAGATCAGTTTGATCTGGATGAAATACTCGAAATGGTGGAAACCAAGAAGAGTGGGTTCTGGAATAAATTATTCAAGGGTGACAAGAAGAATGTCAAGAAAAAAGGTGTGCTTTCGTTTCTCAGTCGCTTCACGGAAATTACTCACTGGTTTTTAAAGGGGTTTTCGGTGTCCCTCTTGAACTTCTGGTTGAGAAAGAAGGGTCCGACTCATTGCTAGGAGCAACAAGGGCAACACTGCGCGTGCCTAGCTTCATCGATGACGTCATATCTGCTATGCGACAGATGGGTTTGTGCTCTTTTCATCTTCAAGGGGAAGTAATGTTTAAATGTCTGCGTAGATATGTCCGTCGAAGGCATCTTCCGGAAAAGTGGCAATATCCGGCGCCTACGCGATTTGACCGATGCTATTGATCGGGACCCATCTTCCGTTGACCTATCCCAGGATAACCCAGTGCAAATCGCAGCCCTTCTGAAAAAGTTTCTGCGAGAACTACCTGATCCACTGCTGACATTTAAATTACATCGTCTTTTCATTTCATCGCAATGTATGTCATTTTGGCATTCCCTTGCTTACTGCGATTTCTGAACATACATAATTTTAGCTCTTCCATCGGATGAAGATCGCAAACGGTATCTTCACCTGATCACCTTGCTCTTACCCAAAAGCCACCGAGATACGATGGAAATACTGTTTGTATTTCTGAAATGGGTTGCGTCTTTTGCCCATATGGACGCAGAGACCGGAAGCAAAATGGATCTGGGGAATCTTGCAACTGTGATATGTCCCAGTATTCTCTATGCAAGAGGACGAGATGCATTGCGGGACGAAACGTTTGGCGCTCTCCGCGTGGTCACTTCACTGTTGGAGAACCAGGACGAATTTTTCACTGTCCCGGAGGAGTTTTTGCCAATTCTTAACGATCAAGAGTATTTTGCTAGCTCGATGGACCTCCCAAGCAAGGAATTCCTGAAAAAATGTGACACGTATATGCGTGTAAAGGCCACCAATGGAAGGTCGATGCCCGGTACGCCGTATATCAACCAAGGTAATGGAATGCAGCCCAGGCAACACCCAGTAGTTAACTCCCCTATCAACGAGCGACTCCCGCCTGGACCCTCATTTGGAACGCCATCAAACTCAGATAGAAACGTCAGAGCTCCTCCCCCCCCTACAGGTATACCTCAGAGCGAGTCGTATCCGCCTCCAACATCCCCCGCTGTACCGCAAGGTATGCCGATTCAAGGTCAGGGCATGATGCAAAATATGCAGCGAAGTGACGACTGGGCACCTCCGAATCCTCCTCGAAATAATACGTCGAATAGCCCGCCTTCTAGACCATCATCTTACATTGCGCCGCCTCCTTTACGCCAACCTGGAGACCAAAGCCAGGCATATGGTAGCCCTTCACAAGCACAGCTTTATAGCCCTGTCATGACGAACGGTTATCCTCAATCTGCATCTGCTGGCCGTCAGCGCTCATGATTTGTCATTCTATCCGCCAATCTTTATCTGATTCTCGACTTCATCATATTCCCTGTTACCTTTTGGTGCTCCCAGATACCTTACTTGACCGTTCTGACCACTTTCTGACTTTCGCTGTTTCAATACAAATGTACTTTATCATCGCTTTAGCATGTAACTTTTCTACTCCGTATATAGTATTACATGGACGACATTCGCAGTACTTCACATATATACCCAGGTGCATTTTTAGGCTTGAAAAATAATCGAAGCTGACGTCTCATCTCTGTCTGTCGGAGTGGTGCAGTGTGAACGAACGAGCAACGGGATCACTGTTTAAGTGGGCAATCCCAAAAATAGAAATAGTTTCCCTTTCCAGTTTATTTTCCACGGGTCCAAGCAAATGGCTGATTCAGCTCTTTGCTCGGGCCGATCTCTCTTCATTCTCTTCCTTCAGCATTTACAATGCTTGCAGTCCAATCCGCAACCCCAGCCTTAGATCCCAAGTCTATACCATCCAATGCGCCTGAACACTGTCCGGTAAGCAATGCATCTTTAGTCCTCAATCATTCTACCCATGACCAATCATACAGGGGACAGAGTCAGACTTGGCAGGGAAAACGGACGCTTGTGCAGGCTGCGATAATAAAGAAATATGCGCATCTGGTGCAACGAAACTTCCCGATCCCTCGCTACCCTTTATCAGGGAACGCATGTCAACTGTAAAGCGAAAAATTCTGATATTATCTGGAAAAGGTGGAGTTGGGAAGTCTACATTCACAGCTCAACTTGGGTGGGCTTTTGCTGCAGATGAAGATATACAAGTAAGTAGATAACAATATTCAATTTTAGTCAATCTAAAACCTTCTGCATAAAGACAGGAATCATGGATGTGGACATTTGTGGACCTTCAATTCCGACAATTTTGGGAATCGCCTCTGAGCAAGTTCACTCGTCGGCATCTGGCTGGTCGCCTGTATATGTCCAAGACAATATGGCCGTAATGTCTGTTGGATTCATGCTTCCTACTTCTCGTGATGCAATCATGTGGCGAGGACCCAAAAAGAATGGGCTAATATCACAATTCTTGAAAGACGTCGATTGGGGTGACCTGGATTACCTTCTCATTGATACCCCGCCGGGCACATCCGACGAGCACCTCAGCATTGTCCAATATCTCAAGGAAAGCGGTATAGATGGCGCAGTGCTTATAACAACCCCACAGGAAGTTGCTCTCCAAGATGTTCGCCGCGAGATTGATTTTTGTCGTAAAGTGGGAATACGGATTCTCGGACTGGTGGAAAATATGTCTGGTTTTGTTTGTCCAAGCTGTAAAAATGAATCGCAGATATTCAAAGCCAGTACTGGAGGTGGGAAGAAGCTTGCACATGACACAGGAGTCGAGTTCTTAGGGACTGTGCCTCTTGATCCTAGGATTGGAAAGAGCGCAGACTATGGCGTCAGTTTTCTAGATGAATATCCGGATAGCCCTGCAACTACAGCTTATTTAGACATTATCGATAGTGAGTTTTTTTTAAAGACCTCCTTTTAACGTCCTCTGTTCTAACAAGTTTACAAAGGAATAAAGACGGTCCTGGGTGATTGATAGCCATATTCTTTTACATTCTTGAACATCCGCTGTACATAAAAGTGTATATGTATCTAGTAATAGTGAAATGTAGAAATTTAGGTAATATACAATGAAGCATGAATCTCCGGAAATTTTCATGCCAACACATTGGCATGTATTCAGCCTACCACGAAGCGCTTTTTTACAGAATCCCTGCGTGTTTGCTCATCTTCCCCTTCCGATGACATACCGAAATCCTTTGGTACCTCTGATGGCGGGGCATCTGCTTCTGTATTCACTTCTGTGATATACTTCCCAATGGGTGCAATGCCTGCAAGGCCACCAGCAAGCCTTTCTACGCTCTCATGAATTGATACTGTGGACAAAGTTCGCAAAAGTTTGCGGGTCATCTCACCCCCCACAGTTGACCCCGTCCTTGATCTGGCGGGCACGACGTAACCCTGAGTCGTCGGGAAGGCAACTGAACCTTGTCCTATTTTATCTGAGTTATTTGTACCCTCGACGAAGGCTGGAACATGGGAAGGTGGTAAAGGTGAGTTGTATGTTGACCCTTGGCGAGAAGGTTGCATGATGCTGGATCTCCTCGCGTATGTAACCACAGGATCGGTCGGCGTAGTGACAGACCGTCGATGGCTGTCGGGGCTGATGGAAGACATGATATCAGGAAGTATATCCTTAGCTTCCCTTTCTTTACTCCCTTCTCTTTCTTGGCTCGACACTTCATTTGGCACGGTAGTTTCTGGGGAGGTACTTTGAACATCTTCCTTGACTCCTTCTGAGGTTGGTGGCGGTAGTTGAGCCTCAGTTTTGTCATGAGGTGAAACAGGGGATGAAATATCTTGAGTAACGGGGGACGTGGTTCGTTTCACAGAGTATGGTGGGAGAGCGGTAAGCTCGATATCGAGACTTCTCACTTCTCTCCTGTAACTTTCGATTTCTTTCCATAGCGCTTCTCTAAATTCTTCCAACGTTTCAAGTTTTTCGATCTCCCGCCATTTTTCGAATTTCACTGGACAATCTGGCTCGTCTATAGGATCATGATATGTAGAGAGCCATTGATGCTGAAGGGCTTCGGGGACCGTTACTCTTTTACTGGGATCAAAACAAAGCATATGTCCAAGGAGATCGAGGGCTTTGAACGTAGACAAATAAATGTGAGCAGCGCCTTCAAGCGTATAATGTGATGCATACCTTGACTGTCGGCCTTGGGCATGATTTTTCGAAAGGGGACTACCTTTTTTATTGGCAAAGAACGAACATATGTCTGGGCCTAATTATGATGAACACACTACGTCCAAACTTAGCTGAGTTAGAATTACGATGCTGACCTTGGGGCTTCCGATTTTTCGGATAACAGTTGCGTCTGGGGTCCCTAATTCCGACCATTTGAGACAATGATAGATAGGAACACAAGAAAACGTACCTAACACAGCAAAAATCTTATTCAACTGGTCCACTGGATGTTTTATGAGTTCCATAAATATCTAAGATGAGTCATCGAGGAATACCGACCATAACTAGGTGTGTGGCATCATAATTAATGAGATTCAAGCCCGGTTCAAATAGATACACAACGTACTCCTTTCCTTTGAATAGCGGTACCCCCATCAAGAGTTCGGCGAGGATGCACCCTATAGACCAGACATCGACTAGAACCAATCAGCTGGTCTGAGAGCTCTAGTAGGAAGACCTACGAACTTGCTGTATCGTATCGCCTTTGTAGGAAGTCAAAAACAGAAAGATGGTTGGAAGAACCAAGCCAAATACCTGTATGCCAACATGATCTCAGGCGCTCTATACCAACGCGTGGCAACGTATTCTGTTAAATGGGAAGCTGTTTCGTCTGGTACTGCATCATAACCCCTGCTTAACCCGAAATCACATATTTTGAGCTCGCAATCAGCGTTTACAAGCAAGTTGCCTGGTTTAAGATCCCGGTGAATTACACCTGAAGAATGTATATATTTCATGCCTTTCTTCATATGAGCGCATGGAATAATTACTAAAAAGCGAATTCTTGAGCGCGTACCTCGCAGTATTTGGTAGGTGAAATATTGTACATGTTCGTTTGTTAGCACTTGGCCGGATCTGATAATTTGGTGTAGATCGGCTAATAACAATGAGACGATACCAACACAGATTCCATAACAAGCTACACACCTTCCATGGGCTGTATGCAATAATGAGTCAATCAACTCCAGTGGTATACGATCCAGTTCGTACCTCCATGAATATGTAACTATAAAGACGTGTGTGCGATTAACCATCTATATGGTAGTTCCGTTTTTATCTAAGAGGGCATACGACGTACATCTCGGTAAAATCGGGCGATATAGCGTCGACATCTATTAGTCCGGTTATGTTTGCATGGTTCGAGAAGTGCCGCAAGAGGGTGATTTCTCGTAGTGCTCTTTTGGCAAACTGTATCTTCTCAAAGACCCGCGTTACGAGCTTTATCGCAACTGTTTCTCCAGATATTTCGTCTGCTGCGGAACTAACATACAATCAGATCGTAACTCAAAGAGTAAGTAACAAGGAGCTTACATCACAACGCCATACGCTCCTGAACCCAACTCCCGTACCAATTTCCAGCGCCTTTCCAGATGAAATACTTTCTGAAATGACGAAACAATGGAATGATAACCTCTGTTATGGCTGAGAACAGTTATCCGAATCTAAAGACAACTCGTCCACGGTACCTTCTTCTCAGACTATCTTCAGAAAAAGGATTTGACGGACGTCTGACCCTTGATCTTCCTCGATCGACGTTCCACGATCCTGGAGAAGCTACAGGCGACGAGGATACTTGTTCATCATCTTTGGATTTCGAATGCTCGCCGCGTGCGCCTCTTCTCGGTTCTCTTCGAGGAGACTTTGCCGGTCTGGACATATTATGTAGGAGATGCAAAGACTCTTGAACTTCAGGAGTTGCGGGCGCCCGCAACCTTCCGCAGTTATGTCACTATCGTCCACGGGTTAGTAGTAGTAGTGATAGGAGCCTTGTCGCGTCGAAGCTGTGTGAATGTTGCGGTGTCTTGATAAAGATGAATCAAGAATGTTATGTTTCAGTGGAATAATCATGGGCAAAATTCAAGAACAATGGCATCAAATTGTCTTCTAAATTCCAAAGTAAAATATAAAAGAAGAGTGTAATCTTCTACATGGCGCCACTGTGATGGCTCGATTTCCGTAATTACAAACATATCAAATAACGACTACTATTACAACTTGTTTATTAGATACTAGTCCATAAAGGTGAAGGTATATAGTAATTCATGTCCATGAGTCTATCTTATAACTACTAAGGGGCAGAGTTCGGGGGTTCGACAGGTTGAACTACTGAAGGAGGAGCAGCACCTTCTTCCGGATCGCCGAAGATATCCAAAAAACCTGCGCCTCGGGCCTTGCTTGGTGCTTTCTTAGTAACATAGTCTCGTAGACCAGACTTTAAACTTGGCTGTTTGTCGACTAGTTCACGAAGCTGATCTTTTGGTAGTTGTAGTAAGGCTCCAAAACTGGCTGGAGCAATAACTTTGGCACAGTGGATGAATCCTTCCCAAAGAGGAGGATTAGTCCAAATTTTTTTTGTGATTAACCGGGAGAGAAGCGTCGCAGAAACAAAGCCGACAAGGGATTTGTATGTTGTAACGGCTTGGATCACCTATATAATCCATTTTAGTGTAAACTTAATTTGAATATGAAACATTACGAATCCTTACCGTTCGCAAGAAGAGAACAGGAAGGACTGGCTCGTCCATGATTTGCTGCATAACAACGCCCAAGATCTCCGAACGGAAAACATCCGTCATCGAGAAACAAATACCAATAGCTAGGATGGTATGAGCACAGCACCCGCGAAGGAGGAAAAAAAGGCAATGACATACCTTCTTTTGCACTTTTCAAACCGATTTCTTTCTCCGACTCATGTAGCAAAACCATTAATTCTGCTGGAGTGAGCAATTCACTTTGGCGGACCCGCGGAAGATTGGACGATACGCTTCCAAACGTTTGGGGAGGTGCTGTCACGATGGAACTGAATACAGATCTGACTAATTTTTTAGCTTCTTGTTGTCCATTGAGGCTGGACACAATACGAGGCAAATAACGCATTATATCAGCCTGGATGAGAGATATAAGCATGTAGATATCCTATATTTCAAGTATCACGTACCTTATCCATTTCGGCAATTATTGGTATAAGGAACCTTGCATCCAGATTGCGTTCATTTACTAATGCTTTGACGAGGGCAACCAGTTGTGAACTTGGCCTTCCCTGTTCTGTGAAGATCGTCAACACTTTAAGAGCAAGAGATTCTGCCCCTGGAGGACATTGTCGCATAAGGGTCAAAAGTTTCCCATGGCTCGAACCAAGCGAACGGATAAGCGCTGTAATGAGATCTTGAATGGCTTCTTGGACAGTTTGGTCCATGTTTCCATAGGCAGTGAATATTCTTGTACGATAACAGTAAGAAAATTGAAACGACCATAAATATATGCACATACTCGTCTAGGAATTCTGGTACCTTTACTGAAAGGGCGAAAAGCAGTTCAACATGCTGAAGCACCTGGTCCTTCTTCGCGGGAATTTCAATTCGTTCGGGAAGATACGGTGTATGAACCAGGTCTTCGGAAGATTGATTGTCTTCCACTATGCGATCTTCAACCTTGGGCACTCCACTGTCTTCTTTTGGTTGTGATACATTAACCGATTCGTTCTTGTCCGGGCTAATGTCCATCTCAGAGTCCTTTTGGGGATGGGTTTCAGTAGTCCGAAGCTGGAGTTTACGAAGAAGTTGTCGCGCAAATTCTTGAACCAATGCGTCCATAGGTGGAGCGTGAGGAACCCATAGCTTAACAGTGTTGATGGCTGCTCCTCGTATTCGTTTTTCTGTGCAGAGGTATAGAGCAGAAATCGATGGAAGTAACGAAATTGCTCACCAGGATGTGTAGTTAATTCAAGAAGAACGTTTAATGCTTCCATTCTTAACGAAGGCCTTTGAATAACGAAGCCGCGAAGACTTGTAAAGCCAATTTGCATACGGTCAGAACTTCAAAAAGGTGAGGACGAGCAGGAGATAAATTATTGGTTAACATCGGCTAACCTTGAACTATCTGAGCAAAGATCTCTGAGAAGATCGAGGACTTCTGGTGGGACAGAAGGAAGATCCAGTAGAAAGCGGGCAAAAGTCTTATCTTTCCCATCCAGTATGGTTTGATATGACGCAACAATTTGATTGAGCCAGGTTTCGTAGTTTGGCCGCTAACATGATTTTCAATTGACATAGGTAAAGATTGAGTAAATTACAAACATACCCAATCCCTATTTTTCGTGAGTCTCACTTGATCATTATACCATTCTTCGTTCATCCATGTTGTTGCTAACCGTACCCTTTTCCGGAGTTAAAAACTATGCAACACATCGGTGGAAAAAACATACCTTTGAGGGAAATCGGCCATGATATAGTCACAGAGCTTTTGGCGAAGTTCGTCTTGATGAACATAGTAGTCCGTCACTGCTGAATCGTCATCTCCATTCATCTCCGGCGGAGGTTCAGCCACCCGTGTGACCATTCGTACCAATAGTAGCATCCACATTTCAGAAGCAGAATTACCGCCGGCTTGCACAGAATCTGGAGAGAGAGCTTCTCCCAAAGCACGAAGGTCATCGGCGCCGTCCCATATTCGTGAAATCGATGTGGAGACGAGACTCATTCGTTCGTCGTCTGTAGTGAGATCTTTAGGCGCAGGTAATTTGAAATCAACAAGCTGGAAATCTGGAACAAGAGTTGTTATAGAAACATCCATAACATCTTCATTGACCGCAGGCACGCCAGATAACTTTTTGGTCTCATAATAAGAATTAGTCGATCCTGGAGATAGTAATCAGACTCACAGCTTCATTGAGTTTTTCAGGTTCGTATTCCAGCTCCTCTTCATCAATGTCCATTTTCAATGGATCCAGTGGTTCGTGTTTTACCAACGGCTCTGTATCTTGGGCCTGCAGGGTACCGTCCACCATTTCTGCCGTTGGAGTACTCCGAGGTAATACTGAAATCGGGGGTTCAGTGGAATGGACTTTCGATGCCTCAAATAAAGCTTCTGGAGGAGTAATCGTGACGACAGAGGAGGATAACCCCCGACTTTGACGATAGGTATTGACCATAGAGATAAGTTCGGGTTCCGTGAAAGCTTCGAGATTCGCGACAATGAGGTTGGTAATTAACGGGGCAGGAAGTGAAGTGAAGTCAAACTTGGAGAGGACAGAGCTACTTTGCGTTGCTTCAGCTTCGAGCTTGACGCGTTTGCTTTCTACGGGTTCGAATGAAGTCGACGATGGTCGCTTACGACTTTCGAGAGCAAGAGCCTTGCGTTTCTTTTCTTCTGCAGCGGCTCTATCCATCCTGAGACCCTGCTGGGAGAGTGCTTCGTTGATTTGGCCCGCATACTGACTACTGCCAGGAAGACTATGAAGCGTCACAAGGATTAGAAGCAAGGGCGCTTGTAGATATATACAAAACATACCGAGCTATATGCGAAAGCAAAATTCGAATGGACTTCTCTACGCTCTTGACACTGGAAGCTGATGAGTCAACTAGGGCGGCAGGTGTCCATAGCCTGAGAGTGTTTATTACAATCGGCAATGCAGCTGGCCTTTGCTTGACAAGGTTTGCCCAGGAATTAAGTAAAGCAGACAATAAATCGACATCCCTATACGAGGCTTGTCAATAGTGAGAATGGTGTATCAATATGATAGAACCTTACTTGCTAGTGTATAGTAGATTGGCCAACGCTTCCAGCAATTTATGGCCTTCTGCTTCCAATTTAGCAACGGGGATGAAGGGATGATCGGCAGGACAGAAGGATATGTTAGGGTCGTTCTTGTTTTGAAGCTGTCCAGGAAGAGTTAAAAACCAATAACTAGGTGAATGACAGATAACATACCCTAGGGTCCGATATCCCGCGCATTTGAACCAGAATTACCCTCTGTACAAACTTCATCGCACATATCCTCAGTCCTTCATTAACGGTTGGAGCCCACACTAACTCGATGATACGTGATTTGACATTTGAGAGCGTATTCCAAGGTAGAGGATTACTACGGTTTGTGCACCTGCGGGAGAAATTAGCCGCGCGCAGACATGCGATGAAAGAAATATCTCACAGGTGACGGAAGACTAGAGGATAGACAGTAGTGAGGCACTGTATCACAACTTTTACAATGGCCGGTTGAGGGTCATCAATAAGTTGCGCCAGAGTATCCAGCGCTTTTAAAGACACTAAAAACAGAGTCATGAATGAGGTCGTCTGATAATAACTTCTAACAATATTTAGACTAACTCTGTGTTCGATGTTCCAGCGACAAGTTTGCTCGACATATTGCAAAATGTAAGAGGTCAAGTATCCATCTCTTGAGTAACGAGTCACCGGGATTTACAAGAACGCTAATCAGTGTCTGTAAAAGGATGGGAATGGGAGTTGGATGATTTTCAAGGGACTCGCGTAAGGTCGCGAGCACTTCTGCTTGTTCATTGGAGTTAGCAGGCGCCGCGAGGGCAGCCTGCAGCATTTGCAGTGGATCCACTGGAGAGCTTGACATTGAAACCTGTGTGCTACTGACCGCCGCCATGACACTCAGTGCTTGTATCTGTACAACTTTAAGTCACAAGAAGTGCTCTCAGACTGAATGCTGTGATTACGTAACGTACCTTTCGTCGCACTGACATCGGTGTGGGGATCCAATTCACTCCTGAGCACATAGTATTACAATGGTACGCTCCATATATTTGCCAACCTAACTTGAACGGCTCTGACGGACAGAGAAAAGGCAGCTCAACACTCGCAAGGTATTCAGACTCTCCTCGAAGCTGAAAAAGAGGCTGCGAAGATAGTTCAGCAAGCCCGCCAATGTGAGTGCCCCTCCGACCGCAGTATTCTCTTACTGTATGCAAATATTCTATGGCAGACCGTGTTCAGAAACTAAAAGATGCTCGCGCCGAGGCTAGTAGAGAGATAGACGAATATAAGAGAACCAAGGAACAGGAATTCAAAGCTTTCGAGGCATCAGTGTGTTAATTTATTATTTGTATATTGTCCCCGTTTGATTTCTTTGCAGCATGCAGGAACAACATCGACGACTCAAGCGGCGTTAGACAAGGAGACCGAAGTTAAGCTCAGGGAGATTGAAGCGATCTTCAGCAAGAAGAAAGACGATGTCGTTAATACACTACTTTCAAGGGCAATACTTGTCCAGCCGGAGCTTCATCGAAATCTGAGCAAATTGAACGCTTAATTCGTATCGTACTCAGTATGCTGTATTCCAATTAACATTGTATAATTCACGGACCACCGATATCATTTTGTCTTACGCCAATCATCGTCATTGGGGGCGCTAAGGTTTCTCTCCTCTGATAAGAGCTATAAGCATATATTTGGAGGTCAAGATGATGTCTATAACAACGATTGGAGTACAACGATAGCATAAAAATAACACAAAGGACAAAGAACTACAAAATACTCAAGAATGTACAAGGATGGTATCGAGGAAAGAGATCATATGCGAGATTTGAAAAGAAAAAAAAAAAAAAGCAGGCTGACAATATCCGAGAATAAAACATAGAAACATGCCTTCTGGCTATCGTGATTCATTCGCTAGCCATGGCATGCCGACAGGCATAGCAAGAGTAGAAGGCCGTAAATCCGAGCTGTCGGATTGGCGAAGAGAATGATGTGTTGAAGTGATATTCACGTTACTTATAGGAGGGCTCGACCGTCGTGGTGACAGAAGCGATAAAGGTTGGTGGGTCCCACTTGCAATTGGTTTAGGTTTAGGGATATCAGCAATGCTCCTTGAGGCTCCCCAAGAATCCAAGAGTCCACTGGCTTTCAAAGACGGCAAGGATTGGTTCCCATCCCCACTCACTGTCGAAAAATTCATCACACCGGTTTTATTGGCTCCAATTGCAACACCACTTATTGCGCTTGAAGAACCGTTTGAGTTTGATACAGAATAACCAGTGCGGGTCCCATCATCAGTTTTTATCCTCACGGGGTCGTTGCCTATATTCGTCCAGCGTGACTGGTGCATACTTGCGTCTCGGACGCCGTAACTTCCCGTTGTCCCTAGCTTCTGGACTTTGTAAGGTGGTTGATCTTCATTCTTGCCACTATGCTCCAATAGAGAGGTTGCGAAATTAGATGAGTTACTGGTAGGTGTATGAGTTTTCATATCCTTTCCGTCATTGAAGTTTCCAATGACTGATGAATCAGATGAACTCCCATGTTGTTGGCTCACTGATAGATTCCGGACAGAAATGCTATCATCGTTATTCGTCACCAAGTGAGAAGGCCGACCAAGGCCATAGGAGACAGGGGAATGGCTGGAAGATCGTTTCACAGTATGACTAATAGCATTATTATCATCATACGAGGTCCCTTGGGTTCCAGGATTGTGGACATCAGAAAGACGTCGATGTGGCGGCGGCAATTGCGGATTAAAACTGATTGAATGGTTATGCTGCTGCTGTTGACTTTGCGCGTGCAAATGTTGAGTGTGCCGTAAAGGAGGTGACGGCTGTGAGCGCCAATCCTGAACTAACTCAACCATCTTCGTTCCAGACGCTTCTTCATATTCTGCGGCCCATTTGCGAATTAAAGAATCATCCCTTTTACAATATTTGATGAGAGACTAGAATATAGCATTAAGAAAGCTCGGATAGCACATATAGATGGTCACGTACCCAAAGGGCGGAGCCCACTGAAGATTCCCCAGAAAAAGTCAATTAATCTTGCGATCCATAAAATAAAAGAATTTTTTTAAATACGCAACTGAGCAGGCTATTCTTTGCACGATCTCCCAGCAGCTGAAGTATAGATTCAATTCTCTCGAGCGCCCATTGAGGACCGTTTCTTAGTCCGCGTTGGTTACGTTGTCGTGCCTGTAAACACAATATCCATGAGGGGACCGTGTGGGAAAACAGACAAGTTTGGTAAGTTGAAAAGATAAATAGTAAGAGCTAAAAAAAGTAATCACGGAATTTAAAGCCAGTGCGCAAGATGCGTGATAAACATGTATGCAGCACCAAGACCACGCGCCAGTGTTGGAACTGGTCTCGAGCATTGATTGCTGAACTTGAAGGCTTTGTTCGGAAAAACGAAGGTGGTCCGGTAACGTACGGTCCCACTCCTGTAAACATAAAGGAGTATTGTCGACATAGAATGAGCCTGACAGTGTGAAAAAATGGTGAAGCAATAACCAAAGAACTCACATCCAGTTTTTGTTCGGCTTCTGCGATTACCCCTGGAAACTTGATACTTGTCTCTGGATCTAAAGAGCTTGTTCACAAGATGGACATTTAATGATTATAAATGGGACATTTACCATTTGTGTCGTCCAAGACGCATTCCATTTTGGCGTATATAGAAAGGATACGTATAAGATGTCCAAATTCAGAGGCGTAACGGGTCCTGACCGCCGGAAGATAAAGGTATTCTAGAATGTGGAATAATATTAGCTTGGGTGAGATGCGGTGATAAAAGTGATGGAAAGAAGACATGTGTGAGATGATATACAAGGGACACGATTGGTGTGGGATGGGAAGATACAATAATAGTGTCAGTGATTCAGCATATGATCTTGACGTGGACAAGATTAGAAGAACAGAAAAGACAGAGAGACGTGCGGGCAGTGAGGTAAGTAAGCTAGTGGCACGGCATGGCGTCCCGTAGCACTGGGTGTATTGGGGAGTGGGGTTTAAGAGGCAAAAAGGAAGGGAAGCATCTGAAGGTTGGTTTGCACGCACCTGGAAGAGTAGAATGCACACCAAGTTCAAAGCTTGTTTCATCAACAGGTAATCTTAGGCGCAGCTCGACATCTGCGAAGGTTGTAGGCTTTTTGAAAAATATGGAAGCTAAAACGTCCAATACGTGAATAAGCCAAAATATTCGTCGAACCGATTCACGTTCGATTGAGCCTTGTACAAATTCTTGAGACGGGAACGGAGTGAGTGTCGGGTGCTCGGGACTATGTACTCCGAGGCTTTCCACAATCTGAAGTGCAAGGTCTACTTCTTCCGATCAGCAAAATCCGAGGCGAGAAGATATGAAGGGGGATGAACGGGACATTACCATGAAATCGGGAGCTCCAAACAGCGTTCCTTTCATTCGTGAGTATGTCATGCATTTGCAGGACGCAGAGAGCTTGAGCTGTGGCAAGGTTTGGTTCAACAACGAGACGTCCCGCGTCATTAAACATCTGTGAAAGAGCTTCTTGAGCAAAAGGTTTACCCGCGAATCGTGAGGGTGTGGTACGAATCCGAGGTTGCTTGGATAAGGGAGCAGCAAGAGCGCACACTGCAAGGAGGAGGTGAGATGGGACGCGATTGTGACTCAAAGAAGAAGAGAAGGTCGGCTTGTGTATAACTGTACGAGCAGGATTGCAGTGAGTAAAGAATACTATAGAACATTTTGTGATCAGATATGTGCATGGGCAGAAGTGACACAGAATAGATAACTACAATTTGTTAGTTCGCGTGTGAGAGAAGGGTCAAGTTCGATGGGAGCCGGCCGATCGACGACGACGCTCGCAATAGGCCCCTCAATGACGAGTTCATCTACTGGTATGGGATTGCCCCTTTCATTTCTGAATCGCTTCCTAGTGTGCTGGTCGTCGTCGTCGCTATTATCGTTTTGGAACTGGTGGGAAGGCGCATTTGATTGGCTGGGGTAGATACGGAACTGATTGGAAGATGAACCATAGTGAGATTGTGGGTATGGGCGAGTCTCAGAGGATGAGGATGATGCTTGAGGGTCTTGTCTTTCTGGCTTGAAAGGGCGCGGCGCAGGAACAGAGCGCCCTGAAGCGTCTGTGTATGTACATTGCTTGGAAGCATAATAACTAGCAGAATTAAGGATCGAGCAGTGCAGAAAAACAAGCCAAAATGCTCACCAATTACTACACGGTGCTGGTTGTGGATTGTGTAAGTATTTGGGAGAAAGTAAAAGATGAAAATCACCTGTGCCATCGCAGCGCCGTTTACTTTTGTGACATGCATCGCAAGCCTAGTTGGAAAAAGTAAGATGAATTGGGGCGAAGGGGAAGGGGGTAAAAAAGACCTTTGCCAGACGCTTTCTCTTTGGGCCTTTCATAAAGGCAGCAGTTGTGTCTGAATTCTGCATGCTTGTGGTAGAAAGCAAAGGGCAGGTTGTCATTTTCACAGGTTGCCTGACATCCAGTCCCTTACGAGATCGGTCCGCCGGCATTAAATCAGGGACATTATTGGTTTAGCGACCACGTGCGGGCACTTTCTCCACATACAACCGCCGGCATCGACATATCGATTATGATACGTACGCTAAGCGAATGCAGGGCCAAGTCATTTCTCACACAGGCAAAGGATATTCGAAAGGTCGTTTTGTTATTCCTGACATGTACTACTACAGACAACAATAATCCTTTAATCGAACAAGCCGAAGCCCATATCATCGTCAGATTCCTCCTGCAAGCAATAATCAGTGTCCCCTTAACATTGCAAAAAGTTCTGCCACAAACCTTCTCTTCGGCCTTCTCTTCCTTCTTCTCTTCAGCAGCAGGAGCAGCAGCGCCTCCGGCAGCGGGGGCAGCGGCAGCAGCACCTCCAGCACCTCCGGAAGGAACCTAGATAACTCCATCAGCTACAGGGAACTTGAATGATAGACCTTCACGTACAGAAGCGAGCTTGCTGGATCCTTCAGCGATGAGCTCAGCGGTCGACTTGCCCTGGAGCTCAGAGACTAGGGTGTTCAGGCGGTCCTCATCAGCATCAATGCCAACGACGGCAAGGAGCTTCTTGATATCGGCGGCCGAGGGGCTCTCGTTGCCACCGGCTTGGAGGAGAAGGTATGCAGCAATGTTACGCATCTGGATAACAGGGGAGATTATCAACAGAAGGCCTATCGAATGTTATTTCCAGCGCGTACTTTGAGTTAGAAAAGTTTTGTGTGGTGTTTTAGGAAAATCGGTAGCCACAAATCACTGAAATATTTTTGAGCCAATCAGTCAGCGCCTGCGCGTCTCATTCACTCACATTTAATCCGCAAGGGAAGACCTGTGGGTTCTAGCCGAGGATATGGATATTGTACAAGTGTACTTACGGGACACACGGAGAAAAATGGACGCGCTGCCATAAAATGGTACTGTATAGTACCACGTGATCTATTTTTCAGCCACCACACCTAGGTAAATTCCCACATTAGAGCAATATTCACACTCCGCCAGCCAACCTCTAGTCTATCGATTTCGCCGCCGCCAA